>Ga0255058_10000113_pt1 | contig 48354 bp, 40 predicted proteins | sample Cases_109_9_MG_FD_188637 | JGI IMG/M metagenome (GOLD analysis project Ga0255058, IMG submission 188637) | Seawater microbial communities from Amundsen Gulf, Northwest Territories, Canada - Cases_109_9 | ecosystem: Environmental > Aquatic > Marine > Gulf | place: Canada: Northwest Territories...
TGGGTACTTACCTCAAACGCCCTCGGCAACGCATTCAATCCTCCTGCAGAATGGTGGGATTCGGGACCGGGTAACTGGGACTGGGAAGGAAGCAAGCTTACAATGGGCTGGTATGATGGTGTTGCAGGCTCGGATTTAGCGGTGCTTTACGGATATAGGTCTACCAGACAGACTAAGGCCTGGGTATTTACCTCAAACGGTGTTACCGCATTCAATCCTCCAGCAGAATGGTGGGATTCGGGACCGGGTAACTGGGACTGGGAAGGAAGCAAGCTTACATCTGGTTGGTTTACTCCTGCAGGCTCAGGTTTAGCGGTGCTTTATGGGTACAACTGAGCAACAAATAAAAGTTATTTGATTTCAACAAGATCATTTAAAGCTTTTAAGACAGACTGATAGCTAACGTTATTAGTCTGTCTTATTTATTCAAATTCAATTCTTCTTTTATGGCAGTTAATTTTGATGTTAATTATTTGAGAATTTTAGGGTTCGAAGCTTATCCAATAGGGCCCATACTCATAAATCGTTCTACCTGCGGTCAATGTTTATGAATTGTATCTTAGTTATAATATTAGCTAGCAACAGATCTGTAATAATTATAACGCGGCCGCATTCTCACGTTTTTGTTATAATGTAAATCATATATGAGTCGTGCAAATTAGTCTCAGTCATATTGTTGTTATCATTTAGTTGCCTCCTCGCTCAAGTTAGCGTTATTTGGATGGTTTAAAATAAGGATGTGCTGTATGGAAAACGGATATAAGCTAAGAAATACTGAAGGAAAAGGAGAAGGGGTTTTTGCAACCAGATCATTTAATGCTGGTGAAACGGTTATGGTCGGAGTTGTTGAAATGGTGTTGGGTGGAAATCACTCTCACGCTTCACAGATAGGCAAAAATAAGTATGTTTTCCATGCCGGATTAATAAGTAAGGTCAATCATTCCTGCAACCCTAATTGCGGTATCAGGGTAAATGAAACTGGCGCTCATGATTTTGTTGCAATGGGGGATATAAGTGGCAATGAAGAAATAACTTTTGATTATGCTATGAGAAACTACGATGTTGATTATTTCCCGAAAAAATGTATTTGCGGCTCGACGAAATGTCGTGAAAGAATTGTCGGGTGGAAGGATTTGCCAGAAAAAAGGAAGATTGAATACAAAGGGTTTGTTGCTCCTTATCTTCTTGAACTGGATACCGACGATTCTTCTAAGTTAAAATAATAACGTAAGTAGTAATAGCTATTCGACTTATACTTGAAAGGTTCGAAGCTTATCCAATAGGGCCCACTTTTATAAGCTGCTAGAATAACAAAAAATGAGCTCTCCAGATTAACAACAAAGGTCTTCCGCTAAGGATTTGCTAAGGAAATTTATTCACGTTTGAAATATTTTGATGAATAAAAATAAGTTTGTCGATTAAAGGGTTCGAATCCCCTAAGCTCCATCAGAAACTCATACCTATCTTAAATAAGCACATAAAAAAGCTTAATTGCTGCTCTATCTGGGTATAAATAACAAAGAAAGAAAGGAGTTGATTACCATGACGAAGAATCTAAATTTTATCGATTGGCTTGCCTTCACAATCTTGATTGCCGGTGGTCTTAACTGGGGTTTAGTCGGATTTTTTGAATACGACCTCATAGCTTCGATCTTCGGCGGAGAAACAGAAGTGCTTAGCAGGATCGTCTACTCGTTTGTAGGTATCGCGGCACTTTACATCGCATATTTACTCACGAGGATTGATTCGATTTTTTCGAAGACGGCCGATGAAATGACGATAAAAGAAAAAGAGCTGAAAAAAGTCGTTTAAGGGCTAAAATTCATAATTATTCGATTGTGACCTTGGTGCCCGATTTTTATATGTCAGGAGTTGCAGAAAAAGCAGGTATGGATAAAATGCAAGAAACAATGGGAAGACAATCTGCGCTGCTAATAGATGCTCATAATCATGTGGGTGGACCCGATATTTCGGATAAGAAATCACAATCGGGTAGTGAGATTATAAAAGCTCTGGATTCAACAAATGTTGATAGGGCAGTTATCTTTCCATTCAATAATCCCGACCCTAGCTTGGGATTTAAATTCGCCAACGACTACATCGCAGACGTAGTCTCTGATTACCCTGATCAATTGATCGGTTTTGGACGGGTGGATCCGACAAATGTCGATAGAGCGCTTAAGGAAGTAGAAAGATTAAGCACTGATCTAGGATTGGTAGGGCTAAAGCTACATCCTAGGGCGCAACAATTTTATCCGGACGATGGAGGGTTACATAAGGTACTTACGAAAGCATCAAAACTTGGTTTAGTAGTGGTATTTGATTCCGGATCTGACTTTGCTCCATGGTCGGGGATGGCGGAAATGGCCAAACAATTTTCCGAGGTACCGATGATAATGGCTCATATGCGAAAGGCCGGTTACATCGAGGCGGCAAAGTCAGCGTCTAATATCTATTTGGGGACTACCAAAGTCCAGCCAGAGCTTATAGTCGAAGCTGTACAGCAGATCGGAGCAGACCGGATTATATCCGGAAGTGACTCACCCTATGTATCGATCCAAGCAGAATACGATAAAATTATGTCGTTGAATCAACTGTCTGTCGGTGAGAAGGATCAAATACTCGGCCTGAATATGGCCCGAATTCTAAATATTGATAAGTAGGCTTGAACTTTTATCATAGATATGTTTTACTCGTCTTGATTTATAATGATACCAGGTCAATGTATATGTATGACAATAATATGGCAATAGTATAAGAAATAAAAGGAGGGTAGAAATGACAAATAATAATGATGGCCCTGACGATTTCAGCACAATCTCGCCATCTCATTCGACGCCAGGGTCCAGAAAAATTAATATGGAAAGTACAAATATGGATGATAATACGGATAATACAGGTTGTGAGCATGCCCGCATTCCTATAGGACTAGTGTCTCAGACTGAGGGAGTACCTAGCCATGAGACTTTATTAGTAGACGGGAAACAGTGTTATGGGCATGATAACTGTGCTTTGGGTCACATCCCAAATAGTACAGCGTGTAGGGCTGAAATGAATGAAAGTTCAGGCAGTTAAATAGAAAGCATTATGCTTTTTGATCTTCTTTCTCTATTTGCGACTGCTCTTCTTCAGCTTATTTTTGAAACCATCGGTTATTAAAAAAGTTCGAAGATCGTCCCCTAAGCTCCACAAATAAATAACGGTAGCAAACTACCAAAGCTTAAAGAGTTCGAACTTCGTCCACTGGCCCCATCATTTAACCTACCGTTATCTTACTAAGTAAATAATGTTTTGTTTTTTTAATTTGGGGTATTTATCATCAAGTAACTTAAAAAAAGACGACCATGATAAAACTAATAAGCTATTCCGGAATTCTCTTACGTCAGGTAACTTTATGAGCTGGATTAATCGTTATTTTAGTAAAGAAACTATTACCGCCATTCCCCCCACTACCTTTATTGGCTTTATGCCTTCATTTATTACAGCAAAGGAAGCGTTTAACAACTTAAGCTTTACGCATGGTGAAAGAAGAGTCATTGCCCAAGAGTCCTATCCCGAAACAATTATAATAATCGCAGGTGAGTTCAACGAAAAAGAAGTTAAAGAAATTAGACAAAAAATTTGTAAGAACTCCATATCAACTGAAAAAGTTACTAAAACATTAAACTCAATATTAGTCGACCTATCCAAAAGAAATTTGTGCGGTAAATATTTAGTACTTGCACAACCAGAAAAAGCGTAATAATTAATCAGAACCATTACTTTCTATAAAAGTTCGAAGATCATCCCTTAAGCTCCCCATCAATTCAATGCGCCCGGAATATCCCTTACATTTAAGACAAGCGAATATAAAACTCTATCAATGAATCTATAGTTAATTGAAAAATATTGACAAGAATAAGCTAAGGAGCAGCATAAACTTAACAAATTTTTATGAAGTGACTTGAGCAAGGAAATAATGTTTTTATTTTTAGTTAGTTACGGGTACAAGGCTAAGTAATCTCTAGAAGATAGGATTAGATTTGGCGGTTTTTTTATGAAAAAGCTCTTTGTAGTATTTGTAGTACTGCTAGTGTCATCGCTTGCGCTAACAGTGGCAGCGGAACGCGGATCATCAAAAAACGGGACCGAAAAAAACGATAGAGCGATAAAGGATCTTCAAGAAGACCTTTCTATAGAAAAGATAGAATTAAAGAAGCTTAAAGAAGAAGTAGACGCTTTAGAAAGTCTGGGCGCGACTATTACCTTATCTCAGTTAACTGAGTTTGTGGATAGAGGGGTTATTGCTCAATCGACAATGACCCAGCTAAGAGAGCTTGTAGATAGCGGGGTCATCACGTCATCTACTTTGGTTCAACTAGAGCAGTTTGTGGGCGGAGGGTCTACCACAAATCTTAATTATCTGTCGCTTATAGGTGGTGAGGAGTATTGGTCGGATGGCGGAACCTTTATCTATCCCATGAATATAAATTCTTATTTTAGAATATATGATAACGCGACCCTTTACACCTCCGGTCCGATCTACGCCCCCTCCTATTCCGGAATAGGATCTGCGATTACATCTCTTAACGCATCAGAGCTTTCAAGTGGCCTTGTTCCAGCTGCCAGAGTGACAGGCTCTTATACGGGGATAACGAGGGTAGGGACGCTAAACGATCTAAGCGTAACGGGAAGTCCTCCTATCTCAATGATAAGAACATCTTCAGGGCAATGGATAAATATGGCGGACGGAACAGATATATTCGGAGTATATAATAACGCCGGAACTCCGGAGACGGTCATTGCCGCTAATATCGGGTCGCTGGCAATCGATAGTGCCGGCGGTATGCTTTACATAAAGACAACCGACGCGGTCGCCACCGGTTGGAGCGCGTTTGGACTAGGACCCGGTAACACTCTTCAACAAGCCTACGATATTGGTAATCTGATCACCACCACCGATGCCAGAGATATCGACTTTGTCCTTGCCAACACAGTCACGGACTCAAACTTCGATGTCGATATCGCCGATGGCTCCGCGGGAACTGTCTCCATCTCCAGACTAAATGGGGCCGGTGTAGTCGATCCCGCTCAACTACTTCTGCTTGAGAACTTGGACTTAGATAGAGCCGTAGCGGTAGGACTGAACTTCAGCGCGGCAGCAGGTGGGTTTACTTCTGCCATCGATGCCTCGGGCATAAATATTACCAATGCCCTTAGTCTTGGGACTAATGCAATACTTGGCACAACCGCCGATATTGATCTTACTTTCTTTGACGTAATCGGAGCTTCGGGTAATATAGTCACCGCCGGCGATCTGGCGGTTAACGGCGGAAACATCACCTCCTCCACTGGAGCGCTGACCGTTACACCGCTAGCTGGAACCAACCTAAACGTCGCTCTCACTGCCCCCGGCAACTTTACAGTCAATGCCACTGATCTGGTAGTGGAAACCGCTACCGGTAATGTCGGCATCGGTACCGTCAGTCCAGGTGCAAAATTGATGGTAGATGGTACTGCAGACGAAATACAGTTACTAGTTCAAGGTAATGCCACCCAGAACACAGATATCTTTGTGGTCGAGGATAGTGGCGGAGTAGACGTATTCACTATTAGCCAATATGGAAGTGTGGATGTTAAACCGAGAACTAATGCTGATGCACTATTGGTCGACGGAGGAAATGTAGACAACAGAAATCTTTTAAGATTAAAGTCGTTTAATGAAATAGATGACAGTGATCCGGGCATTCTTAACATAGAACACGATAGAAGCTCGGGTCTTACCGGAAATATAACAGGTGTGCATGTCGATATGATAACGACTCAAGAGGGAAGCGGTTTCGATCTTGTCGGACTCGATGTCATTATGAACAATGATACTAATAGTGTGGGCCTGCGACTTGACGATATGGCTACTGAAATCGAATTTGTTGATACGACGTCAACGATTGCTATGGCTAACACCGGAACCCTTTCATTTACCGATGGAACAAATACATTGATGACACTGGCCGATGGAGGAGCTGCTGGCAACCTCACGGTAATGGCCCAAGGGGATATGCGCTTTGCCGATTCCGATTCCAGTCACTACGTGGGTTTCCAAGCGACAGATACAGTAACCGCCAATGTCATCTGGACTCTGCCGGCAGCCGATGGAACGGCCAACCAGGTACTCGAAACTGACGGCAGCGGAGCTTTAAGTTGGGCAACGATAGCAGGGGGCGCTGGAGCGTTTTCAACGACAGCGAACGTTACCAGCAACGCACCCGGTGATCTGACGTTAGATGATTTTGTTTTCGGCTCCGATCAGCTGGACGACGATGGCGTCGCTACTCATGATAATCGCATGTTTTTCGACAAGAGCAAAGGTGCTTTCAGAGCGGGTGGTGTGGCCACAACCCAGTGGAACGATGTAAATCGCGGCTTGTATTCGTTCGCTACAGGCTACAATTCCAGAGCCAGTGGAGGCTATTCTATTGCTATGGGCTACGAAGCTAATGCAAGCAACAGCTATGCCACTGCTATAGGTAGAGATACTATAGCTAGCGGCCAGTTTTCTACCGCCCTAGGATACAGCACTGCCGCCACCGGCGACTATTCTACCGCCATGGGATATAACACTGCAGCTTCCTGGTTCTTTTCTACCGCTTTGGGCCGGGATACTACCGCCAGCGGCAACGTTTCTACCGCTATGGGCTTTGGTACTATCGCCAGCGCAGACAATTCTACCGCTATGGGCCAAGACACTATAGCCAGCGGCAACGTTTCTACCGCTATGGGCCAAGAAACTACGGCCCAGGCCTATGCGTCACTGGTTTTAGGCAGGTACAATCTCATAAGCGGTACTACGCTTTCCTGGGTCGCAACCGATCCGGTGTTTGTGATAGGCAATGGCACTAGTGCCGGTAGTCCTTCCAATGCGATGACCGTTCTTAAAGATGGCAAAACCGGTATCGGTAGGACTCCAACTGTAAATACTCTCGAGGTGGAAGGGAACGCATCAAAAACTACAGCAACTTCCTGGCTTGCAAACTCAGACAGAAGAATAAAAAATAGTATTGGCACCATTAGCAGTGGCTTAGAAGTAATTGATAAGTTAAACCCCGTTCGGTTTAAATACAATGATGATTATATGGCACAGCATCCATCTATAAAGGATCATTACTACTATGGTTTTATAGCTCAGGAGTTCCAAGATGTTTTTCCAGACAGTGTCCAAGACGATGGTACAGGTTATCTGCAGATAGATACATATAATGTAAGGCCATATCTTGTAAAAGCAATCCAAGAACAGCAAGAGCAGATCTCCCTGCTGCAAAACGGGATCGGGGAGATCGAGACAAATATCGAGGAAAATACTTTGGCTATCAGCGATATGGGCACTATCTTGTCCGAGCGGCAGATGTTATCTGAAAGTACTGGCACAATTGAGCCAAACAGCGAATTTTTAGCGCTGCTTGATGAACTAGCGATAAGACTGGATGTTGTAGAAGCTCAGTTGGCCGCAAATGATACTGCGACTATAGATTCAGCAAGTAGTGATTATCAGGCCCCCGGAGAGGTCAAGTATTTACTGCCGAGTGAAAGCTCGGGAACAATCGATCAAAACAATAACTATATGGCGCTGATCGATAGGTTGACGGCAAGGATGGATGAGATGGAAGCAAGCCAAGCCGAAAGAGATTATCAAGCGCAGATAGATGCTCAACAAGCAGAGATAGAAGAACTTACGAAGCAAAACAGTGAATTTAAGAAGCAAAACAGCGAATTTAAGAAGCAAAACAGTACATTTAAATCGCGACTCGATTCTTTAGAAAAATTACGAGGAGATTAGTAATCCCAACTATAAATCATGACTTAAGATTTACTCTTAGGATAAATAATAGCAATTTCTTTATCCTTCTGTAAAAAAGTTCGAAGATCGTCCCCTAAGCTCCACCCGCGTTTATGCCATTATCTACCCGCCCGGCAGCTAGTGAGATGCTTTGATTGCGCAAGCGGTAATGTTATTGATTATTTTGTTTACCAGCAAGCACTTTAGGTAAAAAAACCAATTGAGTAGTAACTTGTTGGGCAACGGTTTGTGGTGAAGGCAGTTGATATTATTAACAATAATATCCCTAAGAAGCAAGGAAACTTAAAGAGACTAGTTGTATCCGCGCTTATAAGCGGCTTTTTTATTGTTTTTGCTCTATTGGGAAGCGCTGTGCTTGCAGGACCTCTCTCTTTTGCTCCGGCCGCGAACTTCGGCGCGGGAACTGGTCCAGTCTCAGTAACCACAGGCTACTTTAACGCCGACAGCAATCTCGACCTGGCCGTGGCAAATTATGGCACCGACAATGTCTCTATCCTCCTGGGCACGGGTACCGGAACCTTTGGTGCGGCCGCGAACTTCGGCGCGGGAACTGGTCCAATCTCAGTAACCACAGGCTACTTTAACGCCGACAGCAATCTCGACCTGGCCGTGGCAAATTATGGCACCGACAATGTCTCTATCCTCCTGGGCACGGGTACCGGAACCTTTGGTGCGGCCGCGAACTTCGGCGCAGGAACTAATCCAATCTCAGTAACCACAGGCTACTTTAACGCCGACAGCAATCTCGACCTGGCCGTGGCAAATTATGGCACCGACAATGTCTCTATCCTCCTGGGCACGGGTACCGGAACCTTTGGTGCGGCCGCGAACTTCGGCGCGGGAACTGGTCCATACTCAGTAACCACAGGCTACTTTAACGCCGACAGCAATCTCGACCTGGCCGTGGCAAATGGCGGCACCGACAATGTCTCTATCCTCCTGGGCACGGGTACCGGAACCTTTAGTGCGGCCGCGAACTTCGGCGCGGGAACTAATCCAAGATCAGTAACCACAGGCGACTTTAACGCCGACAGCAATCTCGACCTGGCCGTGGCAAATTATATCACCGACAATGTCTCTATCCTCCTGGGCACGGGTACCGGAACCTTTAGTGCGGCCGCGAACTTCGGCGCGGGAACTGATCCATACTCAGTAACCACAGGCGACTTTAACGGCGACAGCAAGCTCGACCTGGCCGTGGCAAATAACGGCACCAACAATGTCTCAATCCTGATTAATACCACTCTCAGTCCCGCCAAAGCCATCACCACCTTTACCATCTCCGGGCAGTCGGGTACGACCACCATTAACGAAAGCTCGCATACGATCGCGCTCACTATGCCATATGGTACGGATGTCACCGCGCTGGAACCAACGATTACCATTACCGGCGCCTCGGTTAGTCCGGCCAGCGGCGTGCCCCACGATTTCACTACTAATCCGAGCACCTATACCGTAACCGCTGAAGATGCTTCAACCCAGGCTTATGCAGTCACGGTAACGGTTGCGCTAAATCCTGCCAAAGCCATCACTGCCTTTACCATCCCCGGGCAAACAGGCGCGACTACGATAAATGAAAGCGCCCATACAATTGCGCTCACTATGCCATATGGTACCGATGTCACCGCGCTGGTACCAACGATTACCATTACCGGCGCCTCAGTCGCACCAGCCAGCGGCGCGGCCAATGATTTCACAGCACCGGCCACCTATACAGTTACCGCCGCCGATACCACTACCCAGGCTTACACGGTCACGGTAAGTGTCGCCCTTAATCCCGCTAGCTTTACAGAAAGTATTGGCTGGAATTCGGGCCCCGGTTTTGGCATGCCTGACACAAACAAGGTGGTCTCGGGTGATTTTGACAGTGACGGTAATGATGATGTCGCCATTCTTTGTGGCTATTATGTCAATCGTCAAGCGATCCTCTGGGTAAGCTTAAGCAATGGTACTACCTTTGGCAATTTTACTAACTGGTGGGATTCAGGGCCGGGCAATTGGGACGTCGATGGATCTAAGTTGTCTTCCGGCGACTACAATAATGATAATATCGATGATGTCAGTATCCTATACGGATACCAGGGTACCCGCCAATCAAAAGCATGGGTGTTTATTTCAAACGGCACCACCACCTTTAATTCCCCAACTATGTGGTGGGACTCGGGACCAAACAATTGGGACTGGAACGGGTCGAAATTGACGAGCGGAGATTTTAACAATGACGGCGCCTCGGATCTAGGAGTACTCTACGGATATCAGAGTACGCGACAGTCTAAGGCATGGGTATTTATTTCTGACGCGACAGCGACCAATACTTTTAATTCACCGACAGTCTGGTGGGATTCCGGGCCAAATAACTGGGACTGGGACGGATCAAAGCTCACTTCCGGCGATTATAACGATGACGGTGCCTCAGACTTTGGTGTGCTTTACGGCTACCAAGATACTCGTCAAACAAAGACCTGGGTTTTTATTTCAAACGGCTCTACAGCCTTCAATCTTCCTGCCGCATGGTGGGACTCGGGACCCAACAACTGGGACTGGGACGCTTCGATGATAGCTTCCAGCGACTATAATGGTGACGGCCCAACAGACATCTGCATATTCTACGGTTACCAGAGTACTCGCCAATCAAAAGCATGGGTGTTTATTTCAAACGGTGCCACTGCTTTCAATTCTCCTGCTGACTGGTGGAATTCAGGGCCAGCTAATTGGGACTGGGACGGATCAATACTTACTTCAGGTTATTATAGTGGGGGTACCAGCGGTGATCTGGCTATCTTCTATTATTATTACGAAATGTTTTTCCGGCTATTTAAATTTACTAGTACTTAAATATTATTAAAGGATTCGAACTTCGTCCACTCGCCCAACCTCCACAGATTCTTTTAAAAATGAATGGAATAAACATCATTAGTTTTATTATTGCTGGTCAGAAAGGTTCGAAGATAGACCCCTAACCTCCACAAATTATGTTTTGGTATTGCCATTCGAATATTTAGCTGAGGAAATAACTAAATTATAGAGTATCAAGCAGATTTTCTGAATCAGACTTCCATACGTTAATAAAATCTTCACCCTTTGATGTTAGCTGTGCGGCGAAAGACTGAACGAATTCATCTTCATAGGTTATTTTACCAAGCGATTCATCAGTAATACTGATTGATTGTGTGACAAAAGTTTTTACATTTTCAACTAGTTTATCTTGAAGAAGCCCCATGGCCTCAATTTCCCCAGAAGCAAGAACTACAGGCTTAGAAGCCAGAATTTTGAGCAGTCTCATTTCATACTTCGTATATCTTTTATTAATAAACTGAAGCTTTAACTTGTAAGCTCTCATCGCCTTACGATCAATTGTCTTCTTTTTATCAAAAAGATCATGATGATTGGGACACAACGCAACAATGTTTGAAACTTTATGTACTTTGACTTTTGCAAAGGGCTCGATATGAGCAAACTCAGTAACTGGAAACTGGCATGTTGGAATCGCACAGGAGTGTCCTGACTCAAGCAACACGGCACGGCTTATTTCAGCAGGAATATGACGGCCTTCACCTTTGTTTTCTTTATCACTCATTTGCCTCAGTATACAGACAAGTGGTAATTAAATAAATTAGAAGGTATTCACCCCATCTAACAAAAGAATTTAAAATTTTGAATCCGTGAATTCGTTATTTTCTAAAAAAGTTCGAAGATCGTCCCCTAAGCTCCACAAATAGATCACGCAATTCTGAATTTAGAACCCATTATTTTCTTAAATATATTGTTGAATTAACATCTCGAGTAAACTCTAAAAAAATAGCTACAATAGTTAGTAAAATAAATAGAGGAAAATAAAAAATTGAAATACTAAATGCACCTTCAATAGCTAATAAAAACATAAGCCCTAAGCCTGACCAAAGTAAAAAAGTAGACATAAAATGTTGATTATCCTGCCTAGATAATTCCCTTAAATAAACGAATACGGAAGGAATTGGATATATAAGACTCCATATTATGAACCCATTAACACTTGTTCGAGACATTCCTGGAAACATTCCGGTCATCAAAAAAATCAATGGGATATTAATTAATGAAAATACTATAAGCATCAGAATAAGGTGATACCTTCTCACCAACTCTTGACCTCTTGATTTAATTATTGTAAAAAGACTAGCAATAATTAGAAGTAAAAATGCAAATAATAGAGGCATTAAACCGAGATGCTTAAAATAAAAAAAAGTCAAAATGATAAGTGTGCTAATAATTATCAACATTGATTTAAGCCAATTATTTATTTTAAGTAAATCTTTATTGTTTGCTTCAATAAAACCAAGTGATATCAATACTAGGGGAATGATAGGTGTTATTAAACGACCATTATTAATAACTTTTTCAATAATATTATCGGATATCCAAATGGTCCGTAAACCACTAGCTCCAGTCGCTTGAATAAATGTCACGTAGCTTACTATAGTTAAGCTAGCGACAAGCAACCCAATAAACTTAAGAATAATCACAAAAATCTTCATATATTGATACCTTTAAAATATAATAAATGAAAATTTTTATTCAATCTATGGTTATCCTCATGCTTTCTGTACATATAAGTCTTTTTTTAGAAAAAGAATTATCACATCAGGGTTCGAAATTTATCAAATACAGTTCATGACCTTTAAAAATGAATCGAATCAGCTTCTTTTTTTAAAGAATCAGATATTAAAAAAGTTCGAAGATCGTCCCCTAAGCTCCCCCACTCGCAGATCAGAGTTCTAGCTGCAACAGTTAAGCTATTGTTGCATCAATACGTTTAAGAAGGCTTTCTCTTAAATCAATAGGTTTATTCCATTTTATATGGTTGTACTGACGAGTATTGAAAGACAGTCCGTCAAAATCGTTTTCTTGACAACTCCATATAACCTCCAGCCCAAATCCTAATGCGTAGCCTGCTTCAAAGTAGACGCCACCTCTACTACCCGTAAAATCGGCTATTAGAAAACGACTTTTTTCAACTTGAATAAGTATTTCGCTACAAATTTTTTCGTTAAAATCTCTTTTATCAATCCTGACTGGTTCAAAGCCATATGATCTAACTGCCGGCATTATCCCTTCATTCCAAGCATCTTCCGTTTCAGGGTCAAACCACATAGCTACAAATACTTGCCTTGAATCACTTGAAGGCTGCATTATTGCATCTACTGATTCCCAGCCCTCAGACGTCACGACGTATCCATGTCCCATTCCTTGATCTTCGAGATAACCCTCTTTAACAAGTCCTCTAAGAAAAAACATGAACTCTTCACTATTTTTGGCAAAAGCGACAGGGTAATCATCTGGTTTAATAGCTATTCGATCCCCACGGAACTTGGACTGTCTAATAGCAAACCGGAGAATAAGAGTCATATATTCAGATTGAGTCTCAGGTAAGTCCGCATCAGAAATCAGTTGAGCAATATTGTTACTCAATAACTCAAGCGGACTATTTTTATCAGACCGATCTCGCAAGATTCCAGATAATACATTAAGTTGATCCGCATAAGCCCCCTTCAATAATGCGCCATATACTTGTAGACCAACAGAAAATCTCCCACAAGAAGCGCATTGCAATGCCAATTTATTGTCTTCTTCCGATACATCTTCGAGAACAGCTTCACAAACTGGACAACGTACACCTTTATCGTTGGACATGTCTCCCTTAAACTTTAAAAATATCAATTAGTTAGGTAAAAACACTAGTCGATTGATATCATTTAATCAACTGAGGCATCTATTACGAGGGACAATGTGGCTAAATATCTGTAAATCTATAAAGTAGAAATGAATTTACCATTACTTTCTTCCAAAAAAGTTCGAAGATCGTCCCCTAAGCTCCGTCAATTAAACTCTTAAACCATAATTATTTCGATTATAATAAGACCTAGTTTTAAAATTGAGAAAGACTATTAGATGAAAACCTCTTTAATTGATTGTCCATGTTGTAAAAAAGAAATATCAATACCGAAAGGTTCCGGTTATTGCCCAAAATGTTCTAGCTTTATTGGTTCGGATCTAGCCATGAATATCGCTAATGAATTGAAAAACCGTCTAAATAGGAAACCATCTATTGAGGAAGTAGCAAAAGAGTTGGATATAACGCCTGCTACGCTCGAGGATTGGTGTAATACGATTGTAGACACTTATTCTAGTGAAGACATCTTTAATCACAAGTTTAATGAATTGAAAAACAGAGAACTTAAGTTGTTCAACACTTTTAAAAACGATGTGACCAATAAACCGTTGAATATAGATGACATATCGGATGTAAAAAAGAAAGTCGATAAAGCACTAGCAAATTTAACTCATGATGAAAGGGCAGTTATCACCTGCTTCTACTTTCATAACGCATCTTTTAAAAAAATTAGTGAAATTTCACCCCTTAGAAAGAGAAAAGTCAGAAAGCTTTTCAAGAAAGCTTACGAGAAAATTGATCGTCAGTTAAGTCAATAAAAGCTTGTGAGCGATAAATTCTCTGAAAAACCTTCTGTCAAAAAAGTTCGAAGATCGTCCCCTAAGCTCCACAAATAAAAAAATGAGTTAATTTTCCTCAACTCTATCAGTGATCTCTTCTACTAGTTTTGTCCTCTCCTTAATATCAAAGATCGGTATCTTTTTTGTTATTGAATTTGAATCTTTGATTTCAATAAATAAACCAGAAATAACGAGGCTATTATCTATTAAAGAATAAGTTCTCTCATTCTTGAAATTCTTGTCAATCAAACCATTATTTTTTGACCATAATAATATCTCGTTATCAATACTTCTAACCGAAGGCCAAATGAGATCAATGATTTTGAATTTGTGTCCTAACCTTACTAAGCGTAATTCTTCAACTTTTTCGAGATCAAATATGTTCTGTTTCTTAAAATAATTTTTATAAAACGTATGACTTAACATTTTCCCATCGACCTTAATTAGGTTGTAGCTAGTGCTCATCACATTTCCGACAGCGAGGATTAGGGCTAAGGGTATTGTTAAAATGTAATACAAAGATCCATTCAGGCTAAATCGGTAAGCAATCCCTATTAGAAACAATATGAATAGAACTGAAAACAATATAATTCTATATACAATAGTTATCCGATTAACATAATATTCACTGTGTAGATTATTAGAAGTCATGAATTAACTATAGCAAATTGCTTATTATCAGGTCTTGCTCCTCTAAAAAAGTTCGAAGATCGTCCCCTAAGCTCCACTTTTGCATCTGATAAGAGTGTGCTAACTATCAGGGCTTTCTTCTTTGTCGGTTAATTTTTTCATCTCTTCTAACTCAACTTCTAGATCATCGGTCCAAAGGTAAAAAACAAGAAGACTCCCAAAAACCATTAAACCAGCAAATACAATAACCAAAAGGACAATGTTTGGAAAAAAGTCATCCATAATATCATTCACAATAAGGCTAATAAAAACTAACGAAGAAGAAATAAACATTCCAATCACGGATTTTCTTCCAGTTTTTAGGTAGGCAACTATGAAGAAGATTGTTATAAAAAGAAATAATAAACTTTCTGCGCTCATATAGTGTCCTATTTATAATAAAGCTTGCTTAAAAATACCTATCCTTAAGAATATCGGTATAAAACTTGAGATAATTTAGCTTGATTGGTTGGTCAGTTAGTTATGATTTGAGTTAAAGGATCGAAGCTTATCCAATAAGGCCCATTATTATTAACTTGATGCTAATAATTTTGTAAACGGTCATTATTATCATGTCAACGGTCATATTATATCGTTTTATGGTTATAATTCACTCTTTTTTGGTCGATATATAATATATGAAATATGTTGTTGGTCAAAAAGTATATATAAGACAAAATGTTAATAATTTTAAATTATTATCGTACTCTGGCGAGGTCATCTATATTGATAATATTCAGGAGCGTATATTAGTACGATTTAAAAATAGTAAGACAGCTTTCTTTTCTGAATCTAATCTATCCCTAAATTTTATACTTCCTTCTTTAACTTCAATTATTTCCGCTACTATTATATTTGTATTATTTTCTTACTGTATCGCTTATTTTGCCAATATTATTTTCTAAAAAAGGTTCGAAGATCGTCCCCTAAGCTCCAAGTGGAATATTTAATTTCGAAGTGTCCCCGGAGGATCGTCGGCTGTATTGCTTAGCAAGGCTTTCTCGAGGAATATCATTGATTCATCATGGGTATGATACAACCGACTTAAGTTTACATAAGGCGGAATAAAAATGAATGATAATGTGGATAGTACAGCTTGTAAGAACGCCAGTATTCCTGCTGATATAATGGCTCCGTCTGAAGGTGTACCTCGACGTATGACCTTACTAATAAACGGCAAACAATGTTACGGGTATGAAAACTGTGCTTTGGGTCACATCCCAAATAGCACAACGTGTAGGGCTGAAATAATTGCAAGTTCTAACAGTTAAATAGAAAACATTATCCTTTTTTCATCTTCTTATCATCTTGCGGCCTTTCTACTTTTTTTCGCTTGAACCACCCACTAGAGAACTCCTAATAATATTACCTAATCATCTGTTCTTGAATTCCAGCCACCAAAAGCTATTGACTAGCGCTTAATTGCCTGATAGTTTACTGTCACCCCTTTGTAGACGACCTTGCGAATGATTACTCTCCAACCAAAGGGGTTTTTTGATTTAATAAGATCATGACTGACCATTTTTTTAGCTAAGTTATATATGACTCATAACAAACTTTGCCCATTAAATCTATTTCAGCTCCTTTTTTGAAACTTTCAGTCATTAAAAAAGTTCGAAGATCGTCCCCTAAGCTCCACGAATGCTGGTAAGCTCATTGGAACTTATTTAGAGAAGTTTAGAGCCGATTAAAATCCGTTACCATATCTCATAAAAGCGTCGCGACTCAAGTAGTACCGATAACTGGTTCTTTTTCGACATCGTTTTTTAAAAGATATTCAGACTTATCAAACGCAATTATCGGAAAAAAAATGAAGGGAAGGAAATATAGTCCGATGCCAAACAGAGAGCCCTTTCCAAAGTTTTTGCCAAATTTAACATAAACTAAAATTTGAATAATTATTCCAAGGCCAGGAATGAAGAACAATGGCAACATCCATCCTGAGTTATCAGAAACTTTTATTATTAAATATAGATTGTAGATTGGAATGAATGCTCCCCACCCAGGACTACCAGCTTTTTCGAAAATGATGGCCATAGATCCGAATGGTATGACAAAAAAGACGATTAAGAAAATGGCAATTGATAAATTTTCCAAAGAGTCCACCCCCCAAATTTGACCCTTATTAAATATTACCGCTAGATTGTTTAATAATCAAGCTGAACGAAATCCTCACTTTCGTTTATTAGGAGAAAAGTTCGAAGATCGTCCCATAAGCTCCACGGTTAGATTTAGAATATCGTAATTCAATATTGCTAAGAAAAAACTTGATTTTTTCGATCCTTAAGATTAATAAAGACAAACACAGCAAAGCACTATTTTCATACGACGCTGGACTGTGGTTTCCCAACTTTCAATAACTCTTCCATAAAATAAGGCCAGTCAAAATCGTTAAACGCTGCTACCTGCAAGTAATCATCGTCATAAATGATAGTATCCCATGCAGGATTTGTATCAGATACTCCATTACGAATAATCGCAAGAGGATTTAACCTGATATTTTGGGCTGACGATACATCTAAGACTCTTATGTAGAATTCTTTCCAGTTCAGACCGGCGATTTTCCCAGGCGACACGGTCTTTGGATTAGCTCCAGTTGTGTTTGAAAGAAGTGCCTTTATTGTCTCAGCACTATGTGGATCTTGACATTCTTGGACTATCGCCATGAATTTAATAGACTCTGGTATAGAAATGGAAGGCAAATTTTTAAAAAGCCATTCGTTTTCAGAATCTACTAATTCATGAATTATCCTTGTCTCTTCGCCGACAAACTGTGAGACTTGCTGCACAACTGTCTGCGTTCCTCCATCTGATTCAGAGACACCCGGTTTCATCGGAAAGACAATAATGCTTTTATTGTCTTTCAGCCTAGCCTTTTCGTAAGTTTCTCGTTTCAGCACATTGCCTTTAACGAAATGTATATTGGACATTGGTTCAACTTGCTCCGGTAATTTTGCTAGGTTATCATCAACTATACAGATCCCAACATTTGATTCGACGTGTCTTATCTCTTCTACTAACGCCTTAAACTTTGATGTTCCGGGGTAATTAAATATCACATAACCATCTCGGTATGGATTGCTCAATTGTCCCAACCTCCTTTTCTTACCTAGATCAATAGCATAATTGACGGACTCGCCTATTATGAGGCCCGTCATTATGATGCCTAGATATCCAAATATCATAGTAGCGATCCGACCATTCGTCGTTACAGCAGGTCGATTTCCATATCCTACCGTCGTCGATGTTTGCCAGGCATGCCAGATAGATTCTCCCCAAGAAGTACCTTCCGTGTACCTGAATGAGACAACAAATAGGGCGTTCACTAGGAAAAATATTAGGAAAATTTTTACTATCAGCATGAAAGGCTTTATCTCTGACTTTCTTTTAATCATCCAGCTAGGTAAAAGTAACTGGATGAACAACTCGCGCGTTCTTGCTTCCACGCCACCAACACCTCCTCGCTCTTGCCATCATCGCACCTAAACTCTTTTTCGTTTTTTTTTATCATATTTAAACTGGCATACCTGACAGATATACCAGAACAAAATAGGCCCTAGAAAGATACTCTCCTATTTATTTATGTTTATCTATCTATAATAAGTAGCGATTTCGTATCTTTAATTAGACAGACATTATACCTTAGTTAGCGTTAACTCAATTTTTAGTATTTCAACAAAAAAATTTCGTTTATCAAGAAATAGCTAATTGTCTTTTAAGCTGGAATCAATTCATGAGCTGTTAAGAAAGTTCGAAGATCGACCCCTAAGCTCCACGGTCCTCACCGTGCGATAGAATTAAACTAGAAGAAGATGGTTTGCAGAGGGCGGTGACACTATGGTGATTCTTTATTAAGCTCATCTTCCATTTCTGCAAACATAGACTTGCAGTGCGACACCATCTCCAGCTGATCATCCTTGGCAAGTCCGCCGACAAATTTCTTCATCATGTGAGGCATTTTTTCCCTCATATTGGCCATCATGAGCTTTTGCAAACGCTGTCGGCACGGTCTGCACTGACTAATACCAACACCTACACCTACAAGTGATATCAATGATCCAACAAGCACCTTTCTTGCTGTACTAAGCGCCATCCTTCCCCTTCTCCGTAGAATCCTATTCTATCATTCTAACCTACTGATTAGTTGGCAAAATCAACCGGGCTTGTGCCGTACGTCTAAGGTCTGAATTAATGTTCCATCCAGTATGCGTTAAAAAAGTTCGAAGATCGTCCCCTAAGCTCCACAAATACATCTTGTAGCACTTTTTTAATAAACCATTGAAGGTCTCACCTTCACTAAGAGAAATCACCGATAAATCAAATATCGTTCTAGGTGCTGGTTTAGATGAGCGGCTTAAATGGAAAAAATTTCCGTGTATAATGTATCTATAATATTCTTTACAAGCATCTTTTGATCGAGGGATCACGAGGTTCGTTTCTAAGTCTAGCTTTAGGAGGTAGATGTTATGATTTATGGATTTAAAGGTAAAATGATGGGTGGACACGATTTTGGTATTTTCGGCATGTTTATCGGTCTCATCTTCATGTTGGCATTTATTGGAGGCTCTGTTCTTTTGATCGTATGGATCGTTAAACAGTTTTCCACAGACAGGACATCTACCCCAGCTTTAAAAAGTAACGCTTTAGAAATTCTTGAGGAGAGGTTTGCTAAGGGCGAAATAAGTAAAGAAGAGTTTTCGGACATGAAAAAAGAACTTATGAAGTAGAAGTAATGTTAGATACAAGTCATGTACTTAAGCTAATGTCTAAATTCTCGAATGTTAATGTCTTCTAAGAAAGTTCGAAGATAAACCCCTAAAGTCCACAATTGCAGGTCAGAGTATTCAATTGTCTAGTCTCAACAATATCTGCATAAAAAACTCAGTCGTCCTTTTTCTAGCGCTTGCAAAAGGGTATAACAAGGGTAAGCAAGAAAGCCAAATATTCAGCGATGAGGAATAATGGAAACAAAGTTGCTAAATGATATCATTATCATCTTTGCGTTATCTGTCGCTGTACTCTACATCGCTCATCGTTTCCATTTGCCCGCGATTGTGGGTTTTTTTGTAACTGGGATATTGGCTGGCCCACATGGTTTAGGTCTGGTGAGTGCGGTCAAAGAAGTCGAGATATTGGCGGAGATTGGCATCGTTCTATTACTCTTCACCATTGGGATCGAGTTCTCATTAGAGCGGTTATTACAGATCAAGCGCTCGATACTACTGGGCGGCTCCGTCCAAGTACTCCTAACAACTTTGGCATTTACCGGTATCGCTACCTGGGCAGGACTATCACTAGGCGAAGCAATCTTCATCGGTTTTTTGGTCTCACTAAGTAGTACCGCAATTGTGATGCGTGTTATCCAGGAGCGGGCGGAAGTGGACAGTCCGCATGGGCGGACATCGCTCGGTATCTTGATCTTTCAGGACATCATTATTGTCCCGATGATCCTGGTCGTTCCGGTGTTGGCTGGAGAGACCGCCAATGTCGGCCCTGCATTGTTGGGCCTCCTAGCTAAAGGGATCGGCATCATCGCATTGGTCATTATCGCTGCCAAATGGGTTGTGCCAAAAATCCTTTACCAGGTAGCCAGAACCCAAAGCCGAGAACTCTTTCTCTTAAGCGTGATCTTAATATGCTTCGGCGTGGCCTGGATGACCGCGGGCGCTGGGTTATCCTTGGCACTCGGAGCTTTCCTGGCTGGACTAATCATCTCAGAATCGGAATACAGCCATCAAGCACTAGGTAATATTTTACCTTTTCAAGATATCTTCACCAGCTTCTTCTTCATATCGACCGGTATGTTACTCAACGTAACTGTAATGCTGGGAGCACCAGGAGTATTTGTATTACTCGTTTTGGGAGTGGTCCTTCTAAAATCCGTTATTGCTGGTTCAGCCACAATGCTTCTTGGTCTGCCGCTAAGAACCGCTATCCTAGCGGGCTTTGCAATAAGCCAAATCGGCGAGTTCTCTTTCATCCTGTCCCGAACCGGCGTCGAACATGGTTTGCTCGACAACAATGTTTTTCAGATTTTCTTGACTGTCTCAATACTAAGCATGGCACTGACTCCATTGATTGTAGCCAATGCACCGCGTTTAGCTGATATTATTTTACGTTTTCCGTGGCCGGCTCGGCTGCGATCAGGCATCTATCTGGTACCTGAAATTAAAATTGATTTCAAGAAACACCATCTAATTATTGTCGGATTCGGCATAAACGGTAGGAACATAGCCCAGGCTGCAAAAGCAGCTGATATCCCATACGCGGTTATCGAGATGAATCCCGAAATTGTCCGAAACGAGCAGAGGCGGGGGGAACCTCTGATTTATGGCGATGCCACCCATGAGGCAGTGCTAGAACATGCACACATTGCCACCGCCCGAATCATTGTGATTGTTATCAACGATCCCATAACGACCCGTAGAATCATCGACGTAGCCCGTCGCTTGAACACTAAAGTCCATATAATTGTTCGCACTCAGCACCTACGTGAGATGAAGTCCCTGCATGAACTCGGGGCAGATGAAGTCATTCCTGAGGAATTCGAGGTTTCAATTGAAATCTTTTCAAGAGTTTTGACAAATTATCTGGTCCCACGCGAAGACATCGAAAAACTTGTCTCGGAGATACGCTCTGATAGATACGAGATGTTTCGCAGCCTATCATCTGAAGCGACTTCTTTTTCCGACGCTAACTTCAATCTTCCGGACGTCCAGATAACCGCGCTGCGTATTGCCCCGCTATCATCTTTTGTGGGAAAGAACTTAGCGCAGTTAAGAATGAGAAGAAAATACCACATAACGGTCCTCGCCATTCGAAGAAATTCTGAGATAATATCGAATCCGACAATTGATATTCGATTCCACGCGAGTGACGTTTTAATCGTTCTTGGCACCCCTGAGAAGATCGCCAACATTGCAAAGTTTTTTCGGGGCCCAGATAAGGCTAAGCTTCGAGATAAATAGCTAAGCAAACTTGCAACAGCTGCTTTTTTGAAACTTTCAATCATTAACAAAGTTCGAAGATCGACCCTTAAGCTCCAAAGTAATTCTCATATCCCAAAAGCACTTTGAATTCGTTTTCCTGCATCAATTCGTTTCCCCGGTAACAAATGCGAATAGGTATTTAGTGTCATTGTCAAATTACTATGACCCAATTGCCCCTGAACAAACTTCAGATCTTCTCCAGAGGAGACTATGGAAGATAAATATTCACCGGATAGAGTTGACGCTCTAGTTTGGGCGATAACTGAACTTACTGGCTCAAGATATTACGGAAATATTGATTTACGTATAAATGAAGAGCTAATTAAAACTGATCCCTTTTTTATTTAGATCCAAACATCGTCTTCCTTAAAAGGTTCAGCGAAGACTTGGCCCACTAGTTCAACGTTTGCGACTCGATACTCATCGGCGTTTGCTAATACCTTGTGATAAGTATCATTTGTAAAGCTTGCAGTTGATTTAGGTGGTTTTACTTCTTCCGACTCTTTACTTATTTCTTCACTGGCAGTAGAAGCCGTTTTAGGATCAACTTTTCACTGACTCCCAATGAGGACACCAATTATTATTAAAACCGTAGCTGCAACAACAGCTAAAATCCATTTCACCAGATTAGGAGGTTTAACGTTGGCTTTCTTATTCTCATCGGTTGTCTCTTTGTTTTCATCGTTCATTAAAAGATCTCCAAAGCTTGGATTGCCTGATATCCAATTTAGAGGTAAATTAGTTAATAATCAAGCGGATTAAGAAAGCCACCAATATGTATTGTAAGCAGTGCGGTAATGAAATAAGTGATAATGTCAGCTTTTGCAAAAACTGTGGAACGAAATCACCATCAAATGAAACTCCCCCTGAACCCATTAAAAGTACAGGCACTTCAAATATTGCGATTGGTCTAATAGCAGCTGCTGCAATGGTAGGGATTTTTTTAATAATCGGTCTTTTAGATACTTCCCAAGATTCAGAGCCTAAAGAAACTACAACGATATCTAGCGAAGCTAAAAAAGTTTCAGAAGGAGAAACATCTTCAAATGATAAATCAAGTGAGCCAACTAATGATCAAAAAGTATTTAATATAGGTGAGGATGTCCAGGTCGGTGAAGTAAAGTGGCGTGTCAATAAAGCTCCTGAAAAAATGAATGAAATTGCAGGCAGTTACGGCAAAGTAACAGCAGGCGGTGTTTATATTCTCATTGAACTTACGGCAGAGTTAACTGGTAAAGAAACTGGAAATGTGAGCAATATGCAATTTCGGTTAATTGATGATAAGGATCGTAAATTTGAAGCCAGTGATGATGGTTTCTCAGGTCTAATGTATCTAGATAGAGAATCTCTCACTTTCAAACAAGTAAACCCTAATGTTCCCGTAACCGGATGGGTAGTATTTGATGTAGCTGAAGATGCGAAAGGTTTTAAGTTAGAAATTGAAGACTTAAGGTTTTTGAACGATGATACGAGACTAATCGATATAGGCATTTAAAACTAGCATTTATAAGTAATACCTACCCCTAACTTGATAACCAACCTAAAGTAAGCTATCTATATTTTTGGAAGTTTTTCAAACTGATCTCTAAGGGCGTCGTAATCATTTTCGATATTGCTTAAATCTACAACATTGTTTTTTTCTGCATCCAAATGGTCTTCCATTTTTTTTAGTAATTGGTCTGACAAATTATAAGCATCTTTCAAACTTTCATACTGGACCCAAAGACCTTTATCGTCAGCAGCTTTCTTGAAGTCGTTAAGCGTGCTTCTAATTCGTCGTAATGCAATATTAGATTTTATAACATTACCTCTGGCTACAATGGGACTTTGATCTAACGAATCAGGATTAAATCTGTAGTGTATTCCCTCGTAGAGCTTTTCAAAATGATAATTAAGATTAGTTTCTCGAAATAAGTTCACTAACTCTTCCATTAAAGGAATGACCTCCAAAGCATCGTTTGCCTGATATTAAATTTAGATGTAAATTAGTTAATAATCAAGCGGTGAAAGGGAGCTGGTATGTTTGGTCTAGGTCTTCCAGAACTTATTTTTCTTTCCCTAGTTATTGGTCTATTTATTATTATAGGTCGAAAAAGTAAGAACTAACTTACCCTTAACTTGATAACCAACCTAAAGTAAGCTACCTTTAAAATACCTAAAAAACTTATTTCAATTATCGAGTCCTAATAATTAAAAGTGAAAAGGAGCCCCAAGATGCTAGATAAACTTATTAATCGTAAATCAATTGTATTGCTAATCCTTATTATTACGGCGCTTATGGTGGTATCGATTGCCAACGCTTATCCTCGGCAGCTTTCCAATGATTTGTTTTCCGACATGTATCCTGAAACGGATGGCTCCAATATTGTCTGGGTACAGGAAGACGGCGTCAGAGATCATAATATAATTTATTATGATGGTGTTGCGAAGACTAAAAAAACAATTTCTATTGCCGACGCTCAAGGGGCTTATCCTCAGATAGATGGCGGAAACGTGGTCTGGCATGGCTACGAAAGTACTAGTTCATTTAATAACCAAATATTTCTTTATGATGGTTTAACAACTACTCAACTTTCAACCGGATCAAGTAACCATTACCCTCAGATAAGCGGAAATAACGTTGTTTGGGGGGGCTCTGATGGAGGTGACTACGAGATCTTTCTCTATAATGGATCAAGCGTCACTACAATTACGAATAACAACATTTATGACGATAATCCTCAGATAAGCGGAAATAACGTTGTTTGGGAGAGCTCTGATGGAGGTGACTATGAGATCTTTTTTTACAACGGATCAAGTGTTACTACTCTGACAGATAACAACACTTTGGACGATCAGCCTCAGATAAGCGGAAATAACATTGTTTGGCGGGGCCATGATGGTAGTGACACTGAGATCATGTTCTATAATGGATCAACTGTTACCACGCTTACTGATAATAATTTTCCCGATGACTATCCTCAAGTCAGCGGAAATAAAGTTGTTTGGCAGGCTTGGGATGGAAGTGACACTGAGATCATGTTCTATAATGGATCAACTGTTACTGCATTGACGGCTAATAATACTAATGATTCAAAACCTCAGATTGATGGAAACAATATTGTTTGGCAAGGCAGCGATGGTACGGATAATGAGATCTATTTATATGACGGATTTACTACTACAAACTTGACGGATGATAACGAAAACGACACTTTTAGTCCACAGATTTCTGGAAACAAGATAGTCTGGTATGGCTGCCAAGATGCTGCAAACCCGGCTATTTCTGGCGGCGGTTTCAAGATTGCTACAAACCCGACAGATTGGGAGGTATTTACGAGCAATGTTGTTCCTCAGATCGATCCAAGATCGGCCTGGAACTCAGGACAGGGAAATTGGAGTTGGGATGCTAGCAAAATGACAGCTGGCGATTTTAATAATGATGGCATTGATGATGTTGCCGTACTTTATGGCTACAAGACTAACAGAGATGTAAAAGCCTTTGTTTTTCTAGGTAACGGATTAGGCGGTTTTTCTCCCTCACAATTATGGTGGCAGGCAGGACCTGGTAATTGGGATTGGGATGGTAGCATGTTAACTAGCGGTGACTATAATAATGACGGAATAGACGATCTTAGCATTCTCTATGGTTATAAAAATACTAGGCAGACGAGGGCTTTCGTTCTAACTTCCAATGGAATAAATGCTTTTAATTCACCTAGCGTTTGGTGGGACTCCGGTCCTAACAATTGGGATTGGGCAGGGTCAAAAATTACTTCAGGTGATTTTGATATGAATGATGGCGACGATCTGGCCATCCTCTATGGCTATAAGAACGATAGAGATGTTAGGGCATTTGTGCTCACATCAGCCACTAATAGCTTTAATAGCCCGACTTCATGGTTCCATGCAGGACCGGGCAATTGGGACTGGGCAGGGTCAAAGCTATCGTCTGGCGACTACAACAATGACGATGCTGCTGATCTTTCGATTCTCTATGGCTATAAGACACAAAGAGATGTCAAAGCTTTTGTCTTTCCATCTACAGGATCCGCTTTTGCAGGCTCTCAGATTTGGTGGCATGCAGGCCCGGGTAACTGGGACTGGAACGGTAGCACTTTTTTAAGTGGCGATTTTACTGGTGCTGGTGGAGATGATATTGCTATCTTCTATGCTTATAGTGGGGCTCAGTCAGGCGTATTTGTTCTTCCCTCTGATAACGTAAGCTTTGTATCAGCTAAATCGTGGTGGAACTCTGGTTCCGGTAATTGGGCTGGGAAGGCCAGTAATGTTGTTGCCGGAGATTTTAATAATGGTGGAAGATCAGATATAGGTGTTTTATATAATTACGGTAATTCACAAACGGGGCTGTTTGTAATCAGATAGGTTGGTATTGCTGCTTGCCCTTAGTGCTTTGGGTGGGGGATATGTGTTGAGGAAACAACTACCTAATTGGAGGAGAAAATGAAGAAACTTATCGCAGGTTTGGTAATCGGCGGAGGACTCGTTTGGTATTATTTTCTGTAGTCTTAGCACAAAAGAAATTTGAAGCTTAATACTTCTTATTAATCTATAATTCAACTCCCTATCAAACATCAATTCTAAGCCATTTTAAGCCCATGTGGGTGGGGGTTTGATGAGAGTTATTCCTTATCTCGGGGGTCTGAGTAGGGGAAGAGGTAGTAAGAAGAAAAAGAAATAAAAACTAGCCCTAGGTCGGGGCAAGTATAGTCTTCCACTTAACTCGAACTTGCTTCTTAAGAAAGAACTTCTATTAAGTTTTAGACTTAAAAGCCCAACTTTGGGCTAGTAACATTATTATAGTAAAAGCTTTCAAATATATCAAGCAGCCGTTATTCCGTGGGATCTTCAAGCAGTGAGAACAAATAAGTGATTCTGCTAATAAATTGCTAAGGAAACCAGCCGCAAAGCCAACTAAAGCGGTATATTACGAACCAAAGACTTAACCTAGTTACTACTGCTCAAAGCTTTAATTAACTAAAACTGACTAACATCAACTAACCGCCTGATTTAACTCATAATCCATTGGTCGTAGGTTCGACTCCTACTGGGCCCACACTTCAAAATCATCTGACCTGCGGTTATCTCTTCAGTGTTATAATGCTTGCTAGATATAAAGGAAGAAGGTTAAGTCATGGCAATTACTGTCGTAATTAGTGAAAAACCTTACATTAATGACACTGCTTGGAATGCTATTCGGCTAGCCCAAACGGCATTAGTTTCGGGTCATCAAGTTAACTTATTTCTTTTGGGTGATGCCGTATATATTTCTCGTAAAGATCAGCGACCGAGCGAAAATCGTCCCAATCTTGAAAGTCTGATAAAGGAGCTGATAAAAGATGGAGCTGATATTCGCGTCTGTACAACCTGCGTTAATTCAAGGCCGTATGAGCCTGGCGACGAGTATAGCACTTGTTTTGTTGGTGGTGTTGAGGGGGAAAAGCTCGGTATCCAGCACTTAATTAATGGTGTGAGCATGGGAACAATGGCAGACCTTTTAGAATGGACTTTAAATACTAAAACTATTTCTTTCTGATTGAGAAGTTGTTTTAGAAAAGGTTCGAAGCTTATCCAATAGGGCCCACTCTTTAACAAAATCAGTCAATATGGTCTTTTCAGTTGAAACGTAATTACACTACTGACGCCATGCTTGCTTTAATGAATTTAATATCGTTCGTAGAAATACTTCTATTCCTTATATATAATGATAACAAAACATATTACTGTTTGCTTGAAATGAATTTAACTATAATTTTCAAGTGAAGGAGTTTTTTTTGAATATTCATTTGAAATCAACTGCTCACATTGTGGTTTGGAATAACCGGTTATTATTCTTCTCTCTAAGACAAATGAAGCTTGGATTTGTTCGACATGTGGCGGAAGTAATCACGATATTTTTGATTTATATTTTACTATGAGTCACAAAAGCCCTATATAAGAGCAGATATGAGTTATGCATAGAAGATGACTTTTCAATGTCTATTATTTAGCGTTTACAATAATATCAGAATGCTTGATTAATGATTAAAGGTTCGAAGCTTATCCAATAGGGCCCACACAGGACGGTTCACTCCATACCATTGTTTGTTTTAACTAGATTCATACATCTCTTCCCGCAATTTCTTCACCATATCATCTTCCAAATATTCATCATAAGTCATATGCCTGTCGATAAAACCAGCCGGCGTGATCTCTATGATGCGGTTAGCGATGGTTTGGGCGAATAGGTGGTCATGTGAAGTAAATAGTACGGTTCCTTTAAAATCTATGAGCCCGTTATTGAGGGCTGATATTGATTCTAAGTCCAGATGGTTTGTCGGTTCGTCAAGCACAAGTACATTAGCTTCCGACAGCATCATCTTTGCAAGCAGGCAGCGCACTTTCTCTCCCCCTGAAAGCACGGTTGCCTTTTTCTGTGATTCTTCACCGGAAAAAAGCATTTTACCGAGAAAACCACGAATAAATGTTTCGGCCTTTTCCTCTGAAAATTGTCTTAGCCAATCTATAAGATTCACATCGGCTGCAAAATATTCTGCATTTTCCTTGGGAAAATACGCATTGGTGGTAGTGACACCCCACTCGTATTTTCCGGAGTCCGGTTTTTCTTCTCCCACAAGCGTCTGAAAGAATGTTGTAACCGCAAAGCGGTTTTTGCCGACAAAGGCGACCTTTTCTCCAGTGTTTATTGTGAATGTCAGGTCTTTGAACATTGACTTGTTTTCAATTGATTTTCCCAAAAAACTTATGTCTAAAAGTTTTTTCCCTGCTTCTCTTTTTTGGTTGAAATGAATATGCGGGTAACGGCGGGAAGACGGCTTGATATCTTCAAGAGTTAATTTATCAAGCAAGTTTTTTCGCGATGAGGCTTGCTTTGCCTTCGAGGCATTAGCGCTGAAACGGGCGACAAATGATTTTAAATCTTCAATTTTTGCCTCCGTTTTCCTGTTCTGATCAATTTGCTGGTTAAGAATAAGCTGGCTGGATTCTTTCCAAAAACTATAATTGCCGGCAAAAATTTTAATCCTGTTAAAATCGATATCCGCCATATGAGTACATACCTTGTCCAAGAAATGACGGTCGTGCGATACGACTATGACAGGATTCTTAAATGCATAAAGAAAATTTTCCAGCCAGATTACCGTTTCAACATCAAGATTATTGGTTGGTTCGTCCATCAAAAGAATGTCTGGATTGCCAAATAACGCTTGGGCGAGCAGTACCCTCACCTTTTCGCCTCCGCTAAGCTCTTTCGTTTTTAGAGCGTGAAGATGCTCCTTGATACCAAGGTCGCTTAACAGCATGGCTGCTTGCGATTCGGCCATCCAGCCGTCCAATTCGACAAACTTAGCTTCAAGTAGCGCAGCTTTAAGCCCGTCCTCATCAGTGAAATCCGGCCTGGCATAAATGGCATCTTTTTGCGTCATGATGTCATAAAGATTTTTGTGTCCCATCATTACGGTATGTAAAACCGGTAATTCGTCAAACTCAAAATGATCTTGATTCAAAACCGCTATTCTATCTCCGGGCCTGGTTTTTACAGTCCCATGAGTGGGCTCGATATCGCCTGAAAGTATTTTTAAGAATGTGGATTTGCCGGAGCCGTTAGCGCCGATCAGTCCGTAGCAATTTCCGGGTGTAAATCTTATCGAGACATCTTCAAAAAGTTTCCTTTTCCCATATGAGAGGGTAACATTTTCCGTACTAATCATTGATCATCCCTTGGTATCAACACCGATTTTGAATCTAGCTCGATTAAGTCCAGACTTAAATAGCATAAAAAAGCGCCCCCATTTAATGAAGCGTGTATTCATTATAGCAGTTTATTGATGCAGTGGAACCCTTTTGGCATCGGATAAATGGGCAGTTCCTATTGATAACCACTGAACGCGGAAGTTAAATTAGGCTCGCAAAGGTTCAAAGCTTATCCAACAAGGCCCACCAGAGAACTTTTAGCAGGCATCTACTTCGTCAAGCTGCGATTGATTTTCGGCTCGAGTACCTACATGTACACTCGCCTCAAATAATCTTGCTTTCCTTGTATTTGCTCAGCGTAAAGCCCTCCGGTTTTGGTTATATAGGGTAGATTAAAAATCGTATTTATTAGTCATTACGAGATTGCAGGCAAAGTAAACTACCTATAGTCAACCTGTAATTCGTAGTGATCTATTTGGCTTGTTAATCCGTCATTAGGGTAATTGCTTAATTCAAATGGACTCTTTTGATTAGCATTTAATCTATCTATCTCAGTAAGTACTTTGGCAGCATCAATTACTTTATTGTCAGCATTATAAAAAGTAGCGATTACTTGAACGCTCTCTACATTTATTCCGGTATTGTTCTGAACCTCACCTGAAACATTAAAAATGCCACCTGAAACATTTGAGCTGTGGCTCAACACAACTACTGTTTCATTGCCAGATTCATCGTCTTGGCTTGCCGACTTTACTTCACCTGTCTTAGGGGTATCAGGGAACTCTTTCTTTGCTTCCTCGTAACCTTTTTTAAAACCGTCATAGAATGAGCTCACAGCATTATTACTGTAAGCGTTAAAGCCAACAATTATAACTCCTACAAACAATAATAAAATTAGTAATTTTCTAAACATATCTACCAACCCCCGCCCACATTTACGTTTCGTGATATTTAATCTAGAGTTAAATTACTTAATAATCAAGCGGTTATTGAGGGGCGAGGCAATGTTTCTTAGAGGTATTGATAAAGAGTAGAAAGAAAAAGCTACTCAAATAGCCCTTTCAAAAAATAAAAGCGGGGCCCTTTAGACCCAGCTTTTATTTTTATTAAAAAGGTTTTTCCTATCTATGTATTAGCTATTCGCCTACAGCTAACCAGTCACCTCCTTGGGAACTTAGACTACGGTTATAGACGAAATGCAATTGAAAAGAACCCGGCTTTTTTACAACTGTATAATTATTATTTGTAATAACGATGTAGTTAGAATTATCAAAATCAACGTTGATCCAATCTGACCGAAACTCATAGTATGGCCAGTAGCCAGACCTACTGAGAGCAGCATATCCTGTGTAGATACGCTTTCCGCTTATAGTAGATTCCTCGGTGCTGTCAGATTCAGGCGGTCCCTCCGGAGTGGGTGATTGCTGGATATTATTTAACTGACTTTGGAGATCGTTGATCTGGCTTTGTAAAGCTTCTATGGAAGCCAGATTTACTGCAATAGCAGCGGCATTATTCGCTATTGCTGAAGCGTTAGCTGCTACGGACGCTGCCATGATTGCGATATCTGTAGAATTCGTTGCAATGCTTACGGTGTTTGTAGCAATTTTGTCAGCATTTTTATTTATGGAGGTTAATAACTCATCAAAGGGCATCCCCGAGTTAGCTTTTGGTGGAAGCTTATTTGCAGCCATCAATATGGAAGTGGTTGAAAGCAAAGTAATTATTACGCTAAGAGTGAAGATCATAATTATTTTACGCATTTTGGCTCCCTTTAATATCTATATTCAGCAAAAGAGTAAGGCATTATTACCTTTTTTCATCATGTTAACAACTTAACCGTATTAATAATTTCGGCAATACGGAATTGTTTCTGAATAATACTTTGGTTCTGTTTTTGGTGGGGGATATGTCTTAATGATATCAAAATAATGGAATGATTCGATCTATATCGACTAGCCCGTACAGACGTTCTAAATGATCATCGATGGCAATGCCTTAATATTCCTCCGCTTCGTTTAGCAATAATCATTAAGGTTAAGTACTTTCCACGAAGTTTCCTTAACGACAATCAATTACAATGCTTAATAATTCTTGGCTTCGTTTAACAACATTCCTTAAGGTTAAGCGCGAAATATAAAAACATAGAAAATATGGAGTGATTTTGTAATGAAAAGAAGATTGATTAACCAAATATTTGCAATTGTAGCAGCAGTTTCAATGATTACCCAAATACCGGCTCTAGCAGTGGCAGCTCCTGAAAAATCAGATGCACGTAATTCAGTTAGCGATGACCTCGTTGACTATATGGATGATTTCGAAAAAGTTGCAGACACAATAGATGACGCTGATAAATCTTTTGATAAAGGAGTGGATGAAAGTGATGATGGTGATGAAAAAGCAGCTATAAAAGAATTCCAGAAATCATATAAAAAATTTCAAAAAGCAGACGAAAGCCTTGACGATTTAGACGCACCAAAGTCGGCAAAGAATATAGATGATATGACGTCAGAAATGCTTGATAAGTATAAAAAAGGAACAAAGATGATGGTGAAAGCCGAAAAGTCTGATGATGGTGAAAAGGCAGATGAGGCAAAGGCAGATGAGGCAATTGAAATAATGAATGAGGGAGTTGAACTCGAAGACAAGGTAGTTGCAAGCTTTGATGCCAGCATACTTTTAGACGAGGCGTCTTCGGAAGATTCAAATGAGGCAAAAATTGCCGGATATGTAGCAGCCATTCAAGAAGCTCCTGATGGTCCTATAGCCGACCAAGCAAAAGTTGAGATAAATAATATTGCAAACAAGTATGTCAACTCGATCGGAGCTGATATAGCTACCGCTAACACTACTATCGCTGAGCTTGACCGGATTCCAGAAGGAGCCGAATTTACTGCTCCTGAAATATTTGGTAATTCTGACGAACTAGGCCGAATTGCCGGAACATTAGCGGCTAATCCAAATACAGCTGACCTTGCCGCGATATTTAATAAGTTAGCTGAAGCAGATAATAGTGGAAGCTCGATTTTTGCTCCAAATCAAGTAGATCCAGTCATTGCTAAAAAACAAAGGGATACCACTCAAAGACTGCTTGATGAGGCCAAGACTCTAATTGGACAAGGTTAAAAGGTATTTTAAGATTATTACTTAAGGTTAAATACGAACAAATAAATGAGAAGGACTTGATTTTATGACAAAAAGAAAATTGATTTACCAAATAATTACGTTGTTAGCAGCGGTGTCAATGATTATCCAAATACCGACAACGGCAAAGGCTGCTTCAGAAAAATCAGATACGCTTAATTCTGCTATCGAAAATACTGAAGGCCTTGAAGAATATTTGGATGGTTACATAAAAATGACTGTCACTTTTGACAGCGCCAATGATTCTTTAGAAGAGGGATTTGAGGAAAGTGCCGACGGCAACGAAAAGGAAGCAATAAAAGAGTTCAAGAAATCAAATAAAAAATTTAAGAAGGCTGATAGACAACTTGATGACTTAGATCCACCTAAATCTGCAAAGAAGGTAGATGACTTGACTTCTAAATCGATTGATAAGTTTAAAAAGGGAACTAAGATGATGGTGACGGCTGAAAAGTCTGATGATAGTGAAAAGGCAGAAGAGGCATCAGAGTTAATAGCTGAAGGTGTTGGTCTCTAAGAACAAATAATAGCAGCTTTAAATGACCTTACCAAAGAAATAGGCGAACTCAACCAACAGCCCACGTAAACTAGCGATGAAATAAATTTATTTTGAGGTAATTTAGCTTATAAGTGAAAGTCATCTGGAAGCTTTTTGCGGTGCCCCAGACAAGTTAACTCCAATTATGAATGCTCATAGTATTTTTAATTATTTTATCTTTTAAAAAGAACAATTAAGGGATAAAATCAAAAGCAACAGAGATAAGTTAATGTCATTTTAGAAAGGAGGGGAAAAATGGCAGGCTTAGATAGTCTTTCGCAACATACTTACACAGCATTTCATCAAGTTCTCTCAGGCTCAGGATCACAAAAAGATAGACTGATAGAGGCTTTCAACGAGATCAATTTAATTGATGTAAACGAGATACCTGAAGATACAAAGCAGGTCGTTGAAGAACTTAGAGCCAATATGACTCTAAATGGGTCAATTCATGACTCAGTAAAAAAAATGGATATTGCGGATATTCGTCATAATACCGGTAAAATACTCTGCCTAGTCCATGCAATCGTACAGGACCATTCAATACATCGTGAATATGTTAAGAAGAACTGCTAACTCTGGAACAAGATTTTGAACTATTTTTTCTGTTAATAGATTGCTGAGGGAGCAAGCACCGAAGCTTTAGAAAACTACATATATAGAACTAAGGGTTAAATTTAGTAACTGTTACCTAAAAAAGCTAGACTTAACTGAAACCGGCTAATATCATCGGTCGGCTTGATTTAATTTATACTCCGCAACTTGAAGATTTGACTTATCCTAGTGAGATCGTTAGCGCACTATTTATGTTACTGAATTTCTTAATTTAATGTTCACACGCCCGCAATGTTTGAGTTTCGCCCCTACTTGTTATCCATGCAAACAATTTACATCCGGAAGTCTATTGGCCAAGCCTTGGTTCGAGCTTCATCTTGTGAGGTTTACAAAAATCTTGTTCGGTGCAGCTAGATCATGAAATACACGGCTCCGATAACGGATCCAAAAATCAAATGCCCAATCATTATATACAGAGGTGACGCGGAACCTTTGTTGATCGCAAAGAATCCTGGTATTTCGACTCTGCCAGCTCTCATGGCGGGATGCAATGTACCCATCATAGGTAGTACGATCAGCCCAATAATAAGACCATGTAGAAGACCTATGATACCTCCTGTAAGTGGTCCATTGACTGCGCCTGTTTGTTCAAAAATAGCAGCATATATTAGTGCAATTCCCATGCCAAAGGCAAAATGAATAAGCATACCTGTAAAAACCATTCTCTTGCCCTCGGTGAATATTGAACCAAGCGCATTTTCAACCCTCATTGTAGTGAGTCCGGTTGCTCTGGCAAGCATCGCCCAGATATCGAATATAAACGTTGCTGCTAGGCCGGAAACTATGGCTGCTGTCAGATCAATCATATTTTACTATCACCGCCTATGAAGTCGAAAAATAAGCTATTTTATTATAGTTTATTTTGAGACAAAAATTTACTAACAGTGATTTAATCTCTAAGTTATTATCAAACCTCAAAAGATATTAATTTTGACCACCCGCTGATTTATTGTATAGAATGTTTGCTAAGGCATGTAATGATAGAATGCTAAACCCTGTCCTTAAAAAAAGGGAGTTGCGATGAGTGCATTAAGGTTTCTTCACATCCCAAAAACAGCAGGGACGACTTTTATAAATATCTTAAAACGCCAATATCCTCAGACCGGACATTTTGAATTTTCCGGAGATATCGACGCCGACACAGATCGCTTCATGGCTTTAAGCGATGAAGAGAAGAAGACCGTCGGATTATTCGTAGGCCACGCTCCGATCAGTACAGGCATAAAGGAGGCGGATGGCGCAAGAATCATTACTTTTTTACGTGATCCTGTTAGCCGCGTAAAATCATATTGCCAACATGCTTCGGAAGGTAAGTCTCCAAATCTATTATACTTATTCCCCCCTGACTCTTTTGACCTAGATAAATTTTTAGAAAGTGGAAATGAAGAATTATCGAATATGCATGCGAGAATGTTGATCAACCATAGAGTCAGTGCCGAGTCCAAGCTGATTGAAAATCTGTCTAATACGGAGGCAAGAGATTTGGCGCTTGACAATCTATTTAACAAGATCTCTCACTATGGTATACAAGAATACTTTGATGAAAGTGTTATCTATTTCAAGAATCAGCTTAATTGGGCTTTTCCGTTTTATACCTCAGTAAACAAAAAGAACTCCTCAAAGTTAATCCAATTTAAGCAGCACCACGTTGAGAAGATCGTGGAGTTAAACTCGATAGATATTGATATTTATAATGCTGCTAAATCCAAGTTTTTAGCTATCTCGCAAAGCGGAGAGATTGACAAGGTAACTCTCTGGCAATTTAAAGTGATGTTGCCGGCAGTATCTAATTACGGAAATATTCTTATGCGAATAAAAAAGTTATCCAAATCGGCACAACAGATACTGAATCCTTTGCGTGTTAAAACTGCAGGTAATTTATCGCGTTTCGCGCAAAAGATAATGAATCGACTTAATCTTTAATTATTTTTACTCCAAATGGTGATATAAATAAGTCGTAAATACCAGTTACGGATATCGAGCTAGAGAAGTAGCAGGCACTCGGGATTATCGCAAGCAGTGTGGTCGTGGCGGTTTATCATTAATATCTTCTCATATTTTTCCAATGCTTTAAGACATCATTCGTTGCGTTGACGGAGGTAAAGACCTCTATCTCCTCCGGTCTGATCAACATGTGGTCTTTGATGTGATCGCAAATAAGATTTGGGCTTTATCTAAATCCGTCTTCCCTCAATAGATGCGTCAAGGACAAACGTAAAATATATCGATTATCTATAAAGGTAGATCCGACTCCAGGAACTTCCATTGTTATAAAAATTTGCGATTTCAGAAGTGCCAGCACCATCGAAGTTGCCCGAAAAAGGCATAGATGATCTGAAATCATAGCTTGCCGGTCCATACCATTTTACGGACCCGGTGAATGCGTTTACCGTATTAGATGGAAATATGAAAATGGTTGATTTTCCGTTGCCGTATCCGTAAAAAATTGCCATATCATCAAAAACATCGCCAGTGAATTCGCCGCTCATGATTGCAGAGCCATTCCAATCCCAGTTGCCGGGACCGGCATGCCACCAGATCTGGGATGACTTTAACTTAGAGCCAGTCGAGGGAAAGACGAAGATCCTTACGTCGCGCTCTGTCTTATAACCGTAGAGGATGCCGAGATCGTCTTTGCCATCACTTCCAACGTAATCGCCGACCGTAAGTTTAGATCCTTCCCAGTCCCAATTGTTCCTTCCGGCATGGTACCAAACTTGTGAGCCACCAAACGTAAAACGATTCGAAGGAAAGACGAAGTATCTTACGTCCCGCTCCGTCTTATATCCGTACAAGATACCGAGATCATCAACGTCTTTTCCGTTGTATTTGTCGCCGTTAAAATTACCGCTTACAAGTTTTGATCCGGCCCAATCCCAGTTATTCGGGCCTGCATGGAACCAGACCTGAGAGCCGTTAAATTTGACGCCGGTCGACGGGAAAACGAATATTCTTACATCGCGCTCGGTTTTATAACCGTACAGGATAGAGAGGTCGCTCCTACCGTCTCCATTGTAATCGCCGGCCGTAAGCATCGATCCGGCCCAATCCCAGTTTCCGCGGCCTGATGCCCACCATTGTTGGGGAGGATCGAAGCCGGTATTGTTACCTTTAAAGACAAATATCTTTACCTCACGCTCAGTCCTGTATCCATAAAGCACGGCGATGTCAGTTTTGCCATCACCATTAAAATCTCCAGTTGTATACTTACCGGCGCTCCAGGACCAATTACCGATGCGGCTATCCCAGGCTTGGAAACCCGACACAACCGAGAAAACACTGATAACGGTTGGACCCTTGATGTTGTTAGTCTCATCATTCTCAGTGACGCTTCCAGCACTGTCGGCTGATGCGTAAAGCCGGTGGCTGCCGTTCGACGGCCATGAAGGCGAGAACGTGAGAATAGTTGATGCGCCGGGAGTGAGAAGGGGAACGGCTAAAGTCTGCCAACCCGCCTGATTGACTATTGGCGGTTCCGGTGACGGATTATCATATAGAGTAAGGCTCGATGCCGGTGCGTTGGCAGATCCCTGGTTCTTTACGATTATATCGACAGTCACAGCTTCGCCCGTACCCGGATTAAGGTTGGATGCTGTCATGCTATTGATGACAAGGTCGGGTTGGGATAAGACAGTGACAACTTCCGAGTTCGAAAGGTTGTTTGATTCCAAGAGTTCCGGAATTGCATTATAAGTGTCAGTTTGAGCAATTAGGTTATGGGTACCGTTGGAACCCCAGCTGATCTGAAAATTTACGGTAGTTGACGAGCCTACCGATAGTCCGCTAACTAGGTTGCTGAAGATTCCCCCGACTCCCACCGTTGGCGTCGAGACGGGATTATCGTACAGGTCAAGCTTAAATGTGGTGGCGTCGATATTTCCTTGATTTCGGACTACGACATCGACATCCACGGTCTCATTTATATCAGCATTGGCGTTGGATATGCTTAAGCTGTCGATGACCAGATCAGGCTTGCTTACCATGATATTTACAGGTCCCGATATATTATTTGTTTCATTAGTTTCTACGATCGACAACAGGGTATCGACACTGGCGTAAAGATCGTGATAACCACCTTGTGGCCAGCTGATATTGAAGGTCACCGTTGTCTCCTGATTTGGGAGAAGTCCAGAGATAGTCTGGTAGTCTACGCCAGGCTGACCATCCAGAGGTGGTGCCGGCACGGGATTGTCATGGAGGTCGACATCGAAGGGAATCGTCAAAGTAGCGCCTTGATTTTTAACAACGACATCAATTGTAATAGTCTCGCTAGTGTCGGGATTTGCCTTCGAAGACGTAATACTGGTTATCGTAAGATCAGATAAGCTTCCGGCAAAAGGATCGTTGGTTGTATCGAATTTAGTTACGAATATATCGTTAGTGCTGGAGCTATATGCATTACTAAGCGGAAAAACAGCTGAGTCCGTTTGTCCGGTGACATAGACATTATTTCTTAAATCCAGCCCTATTCCAAACGCAGAATCTATTCCGGTTGAACCTAAAAAGGTCGAGTCGACCAATCCTGCTCCCGTGCTATTTACGATAGTCACGAATGCGTCCTGAGTGTCCATCGAAGTGTCATATGCCGTTGCCGGTGTATCAGGGTAATCAATAGAGTTGGTAAAACCGGCTACATATGCATTACCTGATTTATCTAACTCTATATCCATTGCACGATCATTAAAACTCCCGCCTAATAAAGTAGAGTAAACCATGTCGTTATAGCCGTTGCCAGCTGGAGCAAGCTTGAAGACAAAAGCGTCATAATTAGTATTAGCCCCCACATACTCCTGGAAAGCCCCCGGGCTTGTTATAAAACCGGATAGCCAGTAGACGGAGCCAGCAATATAGGCATTGCCAGAATCGTCAACAGCGATTGCTTCTATCTCGTCATCAGCCGCACCGTCACCGCCTATGTATGTGGAATAGACAAGATCGCTTGTCCCTTGTCCCTTCGGGTCTATTAAAGTAACAAAGCCCTCTCCTGCCACGGTTCCATAACTTGTACGAAATGCACCAGAAGTAATAGGAAAGTTTATTGATGATTCTGTGTTTCCGACTACATAAGCAATATTGTTACGATCCATTGCAACATCCGTGGATATGTCGTCATCATCGCCGCCGATATATGTAGCATAAAGTATATTGTTCCCTGATGAATCAATGTGCATCAAGAATGCGTCGGACTTTAATTGAATATTGGAATCTTTATTTAAAGTTGTTTGGTAAGCGTTAGTGGTAACCGGAAAAATATCTGAGTTAGTCTGGCCTGAAATAAATACTTCATCGTCTCTATTTATTTCTATACCATTTCCGATCGTATTATTTCCTCCACTTAACGGATTATTGCCACCACCCAGAAACCGCGAGTAAATGAGCGTCGATCCTGTTGGATTTATTTTGGTTAAAAATGCATCTTGGTAACCACCACCAATTGGCATCCCCGGAGTTCTTGGAAAATTAGTGGAAAAAGTAAATCCCGTAATATAGGCATTGCCTCTTGAATCTGTTTCAATCGCCTTTCCTTGGTCATTGGTAAAACCGCCTAAATATGTCGAGTAAACAAGATTTCCGCCGGAGGGATCGAACTTAGTAACGTATACGTCTTCGCTGCCATTGTATCCTGGATCGAAAGGCGACTGTAGGGGAAATCCGCTAGCTGAGGTCATTCCGGTAATATATGCATTTCCTTGATTATCGACGTCAATATCGCTAGCCTGATCAAGACTTCCGCCGCCAAAGTAGGTAGAATAGGAGAGACCCGGATCGATCATTAGAGGAATGCTCTTGTCGTAGCTACCCACCGTAAAACCGACGGTATTATTTGTCAGCGCAAAAGCGCCATCTACTCTTTTCTTTTTGCCATCGACCATCTGGTAGATAATGGGTTTTTCGTCCTTAAGCTCTCCCCAAGGAGTGTGGATGAGCAGGTTGCCTGAGGAACTAAGTTTTAAAGAGTCGACACCGCTGTAGCTCATCCTAATATCTTTGTAATCAGCGCCCGGAGAGACTTTGTACTCATACTTGATGATTCTTTCACTGCCCTTGTAGGCAAGATCTATCCCTTGGTAAAGGTCTTTATAGATGGCTCCTTCGTAAACGGGAATATTTGTTTTCCATTTCGAGGCATCATCGCCGATAAAATAATTGACTCTACCTTCGAGTTTTTTAGCGCCGACGATCTTGGTATTGGGATTTCTTCCAAGAAAGTTAAGCTTTAGGGAGTACCCCTCATAATTACTAGCCGCAGCGCTTTTTTGCTCCTCTTTTTCTTTAATAAACGAGTAAGTAACACCGTCATCTGTTAGATAAAAAGAGTAACCGGCGCCTTTAGAGTAATATTTTACGGCATCTGGCAGCTGCTCTTCGTTGGGGATAAAATATATTGGAAGGTCTGCGTAGGATTTTGCGACCGTTTCTTTATCGACAGCTTCTATACTGTCATCAGTGCTACCGTTAGTAGCGCCGACATAATTCATATCCGTAAGCCATGATAGAGAATTGATACTGATTATCAGGATCAAAAAAGAAAGTATCATAAGGGAGATCAATTTAAACGAGTTAAATTCGGATTCAGCTTTAAAGCTCTGGAAAAGACCAGGCTTATCCGATAAGTTGTTATAGCTTTTAAGGCTTTGTTTAGTCGATTTAGACAAAAAATACCTATCTTTAGTTAAAAGCGAAGAATCCTAACTACCTATTCAATGATCGGTAATCATACATACGCCTGGACTCTAAATTCAATGCCCGACTGTTTTGAGCGCCTTTAAAAATGGATAAGAGCCAAACACTTACTATAATCGGTCGATCTGTTGATGGGATTTTACCTTGATGAGCTGGTAAAGTCAATGGTGGCGGTGGTCAAAACCATCCAAATGATCCAAATTAATATTAAAAAACAAGAGATATTCCGAGGTAGTAAAAGTGGCGTTTTTTACTTATGTTTTTATTATGAAGCCGTTAGACGGAATTGACCGAATATTTAAAGAGAATATTCGCCAAATTATTTGGTAAGAGAGTAATCATAAAAAATGAAGAGGATATATATGGTAGAGACAGCCAGAGACGATGATATACCCAGGGTCAGGCGATCAAAAAAAGAAGCAAGGGAGAGTTATGACAGGATCAGTGGCTCGCACGATCGCATGTCCGGCCATTTTGAAAAAAATACCGTGACGTCGGACTCTCTAAGCTTGCCATCTCCAGAGGCAAAGTTATTTTAGAGATCGGTTACGGTACAGGCAATTGTGTCGTAGGCATTGCTAAGGCGGCAGGAAAGGGAAGCAAGGTCTATGGGATAGATGTATCCGATGAGATGATATGACTGGCAAAAAAGTTATTGAAAAGAGAAGGCTTGGGTGACAGGGTCGAACTCTCGATCGGCGACGCTACGACTCTTCCATATCAAAATGATTTTTTTTGACGCTATATTTACGAGCTTTACTCCTGAGCTCTTCGATACACCGGACATACCGGTTGTCTTAAACGAATGCAGAAGAGTTCTAAGAGAAGGTGGCCGTTTAGGGGTTGTCGCTCTTTCCAAAGAAGAAAAAACGAGACAGCGATAAGGATCTATGAATAGTTTAATAAGAAGCGTCCGCATCTCGTAGATTGTCGGCCCATCTATGGTATGCGGTCTTTAGGGAAGGCGGGTTACAAAGAAATAGACGTATCGCTGATGACTATGTGAGAGTTGCCTGTAGAGATAGATGTAGCTATAAAATAAAAGATCAAATATCTTCGGAGCGGCTCTCTGTGAACATCTCATATAAACTTAAGACGATAGCCCCAAGTCCAAAAATCACGACAACTACGCGCACAATCGGTCCGAGTATCGGGATCTTTGCAAGGACGAGGATTATCACTATTCCAAGAAGTAGGCTCCAGAACCAGTGAGATCCCGTCGCTCTTAGCCTGACAAGGATACGCTTGCCCAGGTAATGCCCGAAATAGATCTTTGTTACATAAATCCCAAAAAGATATATGAAGAAAATGATAAGGGCAATGGGAAAACCGATGATAGTTATGATAAGCAGACCGGCTATGATCGGCGTTAATATAAGCGAAAGTATGCCCCAGATAAAGCTTTTCCAGGGCGAGTCGTCCAGGTTCTCGTTCACCCGATAAGCATAGCCCGGAAAAAGCGCTAGAAGTACGGTGCCTAACACCATCAGCCAGATGATTGATACGGCAAAGTTTAGCGCTGACGCGATCTGGCGACTCACCGTTCTTCTTCCTACAGGAGGCCGCCGGCTGTGGATCTTTCCTTGTATGTCGGCAGATGATGAGATATCCGCTTTGTTCTCACTTGTATACTTGACGTCGCCCGTGATGACCGCGTTATCACCGATCTCCAGTTCGTTGGCGGTCACGACAACATCTCCATCGACTGTCCCGTCGATTACCATACTGCTCGATCCGCCAATTATCCTTCTGCCGACCTTTGAACTTATCTTGCTTCGAGCACTGCCGAGGACTAGGTCTCTTCCTATCTTACTTTTTTCGGTCAACGTCAGGTTGCCTGAGGCGATCACCAGGTCCTTCTTAATATCCCCCTTAACTAGGATGTCGCCGCCGGCGATTCTGACTGTTCCAGCTACACGGCTGTTAATATCGATCTGCCCCCCAACTATTATGACATCTCCATCGATATCTCCATTTACTATTATGGATCCGCCAAATGCGACAATATCACCATCGATAGGATCGTTTACTTCGATACTTCCGCCAGAGATGTATAAGTCGTCTTTAAGAGGTTTATCGTTATCGACTTTAATATTGTTACCTGTTATAAATCGTGCCGCCTCGGCTTTTTTTGGGATTTGTAAAAAAATGAACGATATTAAAAAAATTGCTAAAAGAAGCCATGATATTGGCTTTAAATTTACAACAGAAGACAAACGATCTCCTTTTATCGTCTCTTACTTGTACCCGAAATTTAATTAGGATAACGGGAATGAACTTTACTCATTTATTGTTAAAAAAATAAATATCGGGTATATGATTTAATAAATCGATTGCTTGTTTTGCTGATCGTCATTAAAAGAAAGGATCTGATGGTATATAAAAAAATAGAGGACTACGGCATTATTGGTAATCTTGATACGTGCGCCTTAACGGGGGTAGACGGATCGATTGATTGGTGTTGCTTTCCCCATATCGAGTCAAAAAGCGTGTTTGCAGCCATCCTTGACGATGATAAGGGTGGCCGGTTTAGGATATCGCCCCTAGACGATTATCAATCCAGGCAGAATTATATTGAAAATACTAATGTTCTTGTCACCGAATTTACTACCGCTTCGGATTCGGTAGGGGCTATAACCGATTTTATGCCTTTAAAGGGATGGGACAGCGACGATGAAATCTCTCATCAGGCTATATATAGAAAAGTAAGCGCAACTAGAGGCTCGGTAGAATTTCGTTTGGAGTTTAGCCCCAGATTCGATTACGCCAGAGCAGAGACGACCCTCACCCTAGGCCCTCAAGGAGTCATTGCCACTGGAGGTGGAGAAGAGCTGTTCTTAAACGCTAAAATACCTCTAGAAGTTGAGGGAGGCAACGCTACCGCAAGATTTAAAATCAATGAAGGTGACGAAATATGGATTGTCCTACTGTACGGCCACAAAGAACCCCTAGATAGAAAAGTCTGTGAGGACTTGCTTGAAAGTACAAAGAAATTTTGGCAGGAATGGAGCCATAGCTGTGAGAGAAAAGTGTGCGTCTTCGATGGGCCCTGGCACGATCAAATAACAAGAAGTGGTCTAATATTAAAATTACTCACTCATCAACAGGCAGGATCCATATCCGCGGCACCTACAACTTCCTTACCAGAGGTGATAGGTGGCGATCGTAATTGGGATTACAGGTTCAACTGGATAAGGGACGCATCGTTTAGTGTTCAAGCACTTTTTAACCTCGGCCATATTTCAGAAGCAAAGAGTCATTTAAGCTGGTTTATGAGTATATGTACTGGCACAAAGGACCCAGCTGACATCAATATTCTTTACAGTTTGCATGGAGAAAAGGAACAGACTGAAGAAATATTAGGGCATTTAAGCGGCTATCTTGATTCCAGGCCGGTTAGGATAGGAAATGGAGCGGCAGGCCAAAAGCAACATGACGTTTTTGGAGAGCTGATAAGCGCCATCTATGATGTGGGCAGGTATGAAAACGGATTGTCAGAGGATATCTGGATATTCTTAAAGAGAATCGTCGATCACTGCGTCGACGTCTGGGTGACGAAGGATGCGGGAATATGGGAAGTACGAGGTGATGAGAAGCACTTTGTCTATTCTAAGTTGATGTGCTGGGTCGCGGTCGATAGGGGGATCAAGGTGGCCGAGATGATAGGTGTTAGTGACGATACAAGTAAGTGGCATAGAGAAAGAGAAAGAATAAGGGAGACCATCATCGAGAGGGGATTTAATACCAAACTCAACTCCTTTGTGCAATCGTATGATAGCGATGTATTGGACGCCACCAACCTGCTGATGCCAATAATGGAATTCTTGCCTATTGATGACCCTATGGTCCAAGGAACGATAGAAAAGACATTAAGCGAACTGATGACAGAAGATGGTCTTGTCTACAGATATAACGGAGAGGACGGCTTGAGCGGTAAGGAAGGCGCTTTTATCCTTTGTTCGTTTTGGCTTGTAGATGTATTAGCAATGTCCGATAGGGTAGAAGAGGCTGAGAAAGTCTTTCTAAATGTCTTAAAACACATAAGTCCCCTCGGCCTTTTCTCTGAAGAGATTGATCCTGTCACCAAGAACCTTCTTGGAAACTACCCCCAAGCTTTCAGCCACATCGGCCTTATAAATAGTGCTCTTTATTTGGGGCGGGCAAAGGGCAAGAAGCAGATGGGACCCCAGCCAGTAGGAGATACTGATAGATGAATAGATTAGCTGGAAGAAATGTCCTTGTTACGGGCGGATCTTCCGGTATTGGACAGGCAATCGCTGTTCGATTCGCTGATGAAGGCGCTAATATCGCTATCAATTACCGAAAGACTCCCAACGAAGCTGAGGAAACGGAAGCCCTCGTAAAGCGTGCTTGCGATGCGGTAAAAGAGTCTGGTTGTAAGAATATTATTGTCGGCGCCGATGTTTCCGACGAAGAACAAGTAAAAGAGATGTTTAGCCAGGTGATCAATGAATGGGGAAGGCTTGATATTCTCATAAATAATGCCGGCATACAGAAGGCAGCCCCTAGTGCCCAGATGACCATAGAAGATTTTGATCAAGTATTAAGCGTCAATCTAAGAGGGGCGTTTCTCTGCGCCAGGGAAGCTCTTGATCATTTTATAAAAAGAAGAGACGGGGGAGTCATAATCAATAATTCCAGTGTACATGAGATGATTCCAAAACCCGACTTTATCGGCTACTCGGTAAGCAAGGGGGGAATGGGAAACATGACAAAAACGCTCGCTCTTGAATACGCCGGAGATGGAATCAGGGTAAACGCTATCGGACCCGGGGCGATAGTTACACCTATAAATAAATCATGGATCGACGATCCTTCCAAAAAAGAGAGCGTGGAAAGCCATATACCGATGGGAAGGGCAGGGACATCTGAAGAGATCGCGGCAGTGGCGGCCTTCTTAGCCTCTGATGACGCCTCTTATATTACCGGACAGACAATTTACGCCTGCGGCGGCCTTACACTCTACCCCGATTTTAGGACTGCCTGGTCATCAGAGTAGATAGTTACTACTTTGACCCCAGAGGGTAGGAGTGGGAAAAAAGGAGGTTTATCAATATGGTAAAAGAAAGAACGCTTGGAATAATAGGTCTAGGAAAAATGGGAGGCAATCTGGCCCTTCAGGCAAATGAAAAGGGCATTAAAGTAATCGGGAAAGAAATGAAGAAAAACCCAAGGCTATCCAGGCAAGGCATAAAAATAGAGACCGATTACAAAAAGTTTTTTAAAAATCTTGATCGCCCCCGCGTCATCTACCTCTCGCTTCCGGCAGGCAAAGTTATCGATAAGGTGATAGGCGAGTTGTTGCCTTTTCTCGACAAGGGCGATGTTCTTATGGATGGCGGAAATTCTTTCTATCTTGATTCTATCAGGCGTGAGAAAGAGCTTCGCAAAAATGGTATCTATTTTCTTGATTGTGGAACGAGTGGCGGCATCGAGGGCGCGCGTAATGGTGCTTGCTTTATGGTCGGAGGCCAAGACGATGGGATAAAGAAAGCGGCACCCTATCTTAAAAAGTTGGCTGTAAAAGATGGATATGTACATACAGGTAGGCCGGGAAGCGGCCATTTTTCAAAACTGGTGCATAATGGAATTGAATTTGGAATGCTTGAAGCTATAGGCGAGGGTGTCGAGCTTCTTAAAAGAAGTGAATTCGATTACGATATGGCAGCACTCTTCAAGAACTGGTCGAACGGGTCAGTAATAAGAAGCTGGTTGATCGAGCTTATGGAAAAGGGTCTAAGAGAACAAGATTTTAGTAAAGTAAATACACACATAGAAGATACAGGTGAGGTAAACTGGCTGGCCCAGTATGCTATCAACAAGGAGATCCCAATACCGGTCATCACTCAGTCGATAATGGAACTATTTAAGTCCAGATCAAAACCTAGTGATGATTATCGGGCGATAGCGTTAATGAGAAATGGTTTTGGAGGACACCCGATTGGAAGAGACAGTTATATTGCAAAAGAGAGAAAGATATCGAGGATCGAAAAAATGTAGATCTCTAAAAAAAGACAAAAAAAAGCGCCCCTAAATAGGGCGCTTTTTTAAAAGAGGCCGACTCTTAAGCCGCCTCTGAACTATCGTGACAGGCCTCACTTGCTTCGAGGAGCCTTGTTAATTCACTTCTCAGTGCTTCTTTTTCCATAAACCCGACAGTTTCTCCTACTTCTCGACCATTACAAAAGACTTTGATAGTCGGTGTGCTCATAATGCCGTGCTCTTGAGCAAGCTTTAAATTCTCCGCCGTCCCTCTTATGTTTAGTTTTGCGAATTCCGCGTCTTCAAATTCATTTGATAATTCTTCATAAACAGGTGCCAGCCTAGTGCACCAGACACATTGGTCATGCCAGTAATCAACAAACACCGGTTTTTCAGAATTAGTGACAACATCTTCCCACTCGTTTGCGCTTACATCTCGTGCCATATTTTTCACCCCGTTTACTTGTTATTGCCTACTAAGGTATGTAGCCCTTACTTGCTTTTTTTACACTTTAAATCCCAATGAATGCAACATCTTAAAGATTTCCAATAATTTATGGGATTAACATATTGATCGAAATTTTAGGTGTCAAAAAGATTCCATATTAATGTAGAGGAAAGAACCTCTTTTTTACTGAAAATCTTTGTAAGTCGTTGGAGAATATAGCCTAAAGAAGAACGACTGTTTCGGGTCATCTTATGGGAGGCACTGATGAAAATAGCATAAACATCACTCTCCTCTTTTATAGACGTCATGCTTGCAATTTGCTCGCGACAGAGACCTCACAATATAAATTGCGTTTACAAGCAATGCATAAAGGAAAATAAGATTAAAAGATATTATCTATATGGAATGGAGGTTAGTGATGGAGATGAAGAGTTCGTTAGCTGAATTTGCTCCCGATCCAAAGAAAGCACTGATGATGGGCGGGGTAGGAAGATTTTTTATGATAATCGGTATCATTCTTATAGGAGTGTTCTTTGTTGCGAGTATTGTCCTATCTGCTTGGAGTGCTGATTATTGGTCGTTCGATAAGCAGACGAGAGATGAAGCCAAGGTAAATGAGAGCGTAAGCAATAGTCTTGCCGATGATGTAGAGCCTGTAAATTTATGGAGAAGCATTGAAATACTTAGGGCTTGGTCTGGTGGAACGCAATTTCTGGGAATGGGTTTATTGCTTTTTGGAATAGGGCTTCAACTGGCATCTATCTTGGGCATACTTGCCGGTCAGGCGAAATATATGTCAGAAGAGCTGGGGCCTGAGCTAAAGGGTCAGAGGAAATCCGCTTAAATTATATCTTATGAGCACTTAAGCGAGATAATCAAAAATGCGAGGTTTACTATTCCTTAAATAACGAAATATCTTAATGAAGTATAAAAAAAAGAGGAGGTGGCACGTATGTCTAAGTGTCCTATGTGTGGAATGGAAGTCGATGACCTAGAAGAGCATAAGAAAGATTCACATCCTGATGCCTAGGTATCGGAGATGAACAGCGACTCTAACTATGATTTGCTAGTAATAGGCGGCGGTTCGGCTGGCACAACAGCGGCTATGACCGCCGCAAATCTTGGTAAAAAAGTAATTATTATAGAGAAGGGCAAGCTCGGCGGTACCTGTACAAATGTAGGATGTGTTCCCACCAAAGCATTGTTACACGGCGCTAACCTCATAAGAGCTGCCGAAGACGCCGAGGAATTC
>Ga0255058_10000116_pt1 | contig 47447 bp, 51 predicted proteins | sample Cases_109_9_MG_FD_188637 | JGI IMG/M metagenome (GOLD analysis project Ga0255058, IMG submission 188637) | Seawater microbial communities from Amundsen Gulf, Northwest Territories, Canada - Cases_109_9 | ecosystem: Environmental > Aquatic > Marine > Gulf | place: Canada: Northwest Territories...
TGTCGAGCCGACCAGCAACCTAACGGGCACCCCCGACCTCGGATGAGGAGGGTGCCGAACACCGACGGGTGCTCGGAATCGCGCGCAGCTTGCCCTCAACAGCGACATGGCGACTCAGCTTGAGCGGAGGCCCGCTGGAGAATCGCTCACCACCCTCCTACCCTCCTGGCCGGAATGGTCACAAGCCCCACACCGCCCCTCGACGTCCTGCGTCGATTTGCCCCGGGAACCGTGCTGCGCGAGGCAGCCCGGCTGATCTTCAACCAGGGAACTGGCGCGCTCATCGTGATCGGGCCGGAGAGCGCTGTTGAACCGTTGTCCACTGGAGGGTTTCGCTTGCGCGACCTTCCGGTGACGGCGCCGCGGATCGCCGAGCTGGCGAAGATGGATGGCGGCATCGTTATCGACGACCAGAGCAACACGATCGAGCGAGCCAACGTCCACTTCATGCCCGACCCGAACATCGCGACCGGGGAGACCGGCACTCGGTTCCGGACGGCCGAGCGTATCGCCCTCCAGACCGGGCTCGCCGTGCTGGCGGTGAGCGAAGAGGGACGAAACGTTGCCGTTCTGTTCTCCGGCCCGACCCGCGTGGTGCTCCAGGCGCCGATGACGCTACTTGCGGTTGCCAACCAGCGGCTGCAATCCCTGGAGCGATTGCGGCGTCGCCTCGACGAAGCGGTCGTCCGACTCACCCAATACGAGGAGGACGAAATCGTCACGCTGCGTGACGCGGTCATGGTGATCCAGCGAGCGATGTTGGTGCTGCGGCATGTCGACGATCTGGAGCAGCTCGCGGTTGAGCTTGGCGACGAGGCACCAATGGTGCAGCTCCAGGCTTCGGACCTGGCAAACGGTGTGACCGAGGTCGTTGAGCTGATCAACATCGACTACCAGAAGCGAAAGCCGCGACGCGGTGCCTCGGTATTCAAGGGCTTGAACGACATGGCGACCGAGGATCTCTATCAGACCGCTGCCGTTGCCCAGGGCGTCGGTCTGATCCCGCTGGACGAGGAGGCGAGCCCGAGAGGCGCCCGTGCCCTGGCTTCGGTTCCTCGGCTGCCGGACAGCGTGCGCGACGCCATCCTGCGCCGCTTCGGCTCGTATGGTCGCTTGAAGAAGGCAAGCGTGGCCGAACTCGACCAGGTCGAGGGAGTTGGCCCGGCGCGAGCGGCGCGGATCCGCGCGTACCTGGACCAATTTCCCCATACCGCTCCGGTCATTGCCGCCGAGGTGTGAGCCTCCTGCGTCGGGTTCGGGGGCGCCACCGGTACACTGCACGTCTCGCGTCCCCCGGGTGAGCCTTGGCAACCAAGAAAACCAGCAAGTCGACGACGGCCGGCAAGACTGCGTCCTCAACCAAGAAGACGACAGCGAAGAAGACCACCGCCACGAAGAAGCCCACCAGCACCGCGAAAGAGACCGCCGCCAAGAAGACCACCGCCAAGAAGACCACCGCCAAGAAGACCACCGCCGCCAAGAAGGCGACGACGAAGAAGCCGGCGGCGAAGAAGACGGCGGGCGCCGCAGCCAAGACCGAGGCGAGGAAGCTCGAGCCGGCTCCCCAAAATCCCTCCATTGCGTTCGAGGTTGGCGACAAGGTCGTGTACCCGCATCACGGCGCAGCAACGATCATCAAGAAGCGGAAGCTGGACGTGGGCGGCGAGAAGCAGGACTACTTCATCCTCGAGATCGCAACCGACCAGCTCACGGTCAGCGTTCCCGTCGCCTCCGCGGTCGAGCTCGGGGTACGACCGGTCATCAGCAAGAACAAGGCTAAGCAGGTCTTTGCCACGCTTCGCAGCGAGCCGCAGGAAGCCGGTTCGAACTGGAGCCGCTGGTACAAGGTGCTCACGGAGAAGATCAACAGTGGTGACATCTTCCAGGTCGCCGAGGTCATTCGGGACCTCGATTACGCCCAGAAGGTGAAGGGCATCTCGCCTGCGCTCAAACGAATGCTGGCCAAGGCAAGGCTGATCATCATCAGCGAATTGCAGTTCTCGCTCAACATCTCTGAGGAAGACGCGATCAAGAAGCTCGAGCGCGCCCTCCCCAAGGTCGAGGAGCTGGCGGAGGTGTGAGCGGGCGGGCCCGGATAGTTGCGCATGACGTGCGCATCGCGTTTGGGCCCGTGTTGAGGTGCCTGAGTACCCTCGACGTATCCCTGGCATGACTACCGAAGGCGACGTATGGGCCGTGGTCGTTGCCGCCGGGCTCGGCTCCCGATTCGGTGGGCCGAAGCACCATGCCGAACTCGACGGTGAACCGCTGTGGGCCCTCGCCGAAGCCGCTTTGCGATCCGGTGGAGTCGAGGAGGTGGTTCTCGTCGGCGACCTCCCGGGATGGGTCGAAGGTGGCCCACGCCGGCGCGATTCGGTCGCCAAGGGCCTCGATCAGATCCCGCCCGAGGTCGAACTCGTCTTGGTCCACGACGCGGCGCGGCCGTTGGCTTCGCCCGATCTCGTCCGCAGAGTCATCGACCGACTCCGCATCGGTGACGTCGCTGGTGTTGTGCCGGCGGTCCCGGTGCGTGACACGATCAAGGAAATACGGGACGACACGGTGATCGCGACCGTCGACCGGTCGTCTCTCGTTGCGGTGCAGACACCGCAGGGATTCTTCGTTTCGGTGCTGCGACGGGCGCATGCCGCAGGCAATGAAGACGCGACCGACGACGCCAGGCTGCTCGAAGCGATCGGCGAGCCCGTGGTCACGGTTCCCGGCGACTCGGCGAACATGAAGATCACCTTCCCCGAAGACCTTCGGCTCGCAACTCATCTGCGGGCTTCCCGCCATGGCTGATGCTCCGCCGAGGGTTGGCTGGGGCTTCGACGCCCACCGATTTGGGCCCGGCGGACCGGTGGTGCTGTGCGGAGTCGAGGTTGACCTCGACCGGGGAATCGAGGCCACGAGCGACGGTGACGTGGCGGCGCATGCGGTCATGGACGCACTGTTCGGGGCGGCGGCTATCGGCGATCTGGGTGCGCACTTTGCCGATGACGACCCGGCGATGCAGGATGCCGACTCCATGGCTCTCCTGGGTCGGGCGGTCTCCCTTCTTGCCGAGCGTGGTTTTCGGCCGAGCAGCCTCGACGTCACCATCATCTCCGAGTCGGTGCGGATCGCTCCGCACCGCGACGCAATGCGTGCCTCGTTGGCTCGGGTCGCAAACCTCGATATTGGTGCGGTCTCGGTGAAGGCGACCTCCACCGACTCGATGGGGATGATCGGGCGGGACGAAGGGATCGCCGCCGCTGCCGTTGCGGTGGTGGTCTCTCCCTAGGGCCCTTTTCTTTGTCTCCCCTCAGGGGAGAGTTCCGCCTCAGGAGGGGAGGGGGGTCAAGCCGTGGTCGCGACAACGCTTTGACCCCCTCCGCCTCGCTGGCGCTCGGCACCTCACCCCTGAGGGGGAGGCAAAGAAGGCGCCTCGCTGGCGCTCGGCACCTCCCCCTGAGCGGGAGGCGACTTCCCCGAGAGGGGAGGATGGTTCGAGCAATGGCCTTCTCTTTGCTCCCCCCTCAGGGGGGAGTCCCGACCGTAGGGAGGGGAGGGGGGTCAAGCCGTGGTCGCGACAACGCTTTGACCCCCTCCGCCTCGCTGGCGCTCGGCACCTCCCCCTGAGGGGGGAGGCAAGGAAGTCGTCTTGTTTCGCTCGGCACCTCCCCGAGAGGGGGGAGGCAAGGAAGTTGCAAGGAACGAACCGCGAACCGACCCGTCAGGTCCCTTCGGCGAAGGTTGCGACCATCAGGGCCGGGTCGTCGGTGAACAACGCGTCGACGCCGCCCTCGGCAAGGGCAACCGCGTCGGCGGGATCGTTGACCGTCCACACCATCAGCTGCAACGGTCGGGCGGCCGATACAAGACCCGCAGGATCCTCGAGCACGACCGGCGCCGAAAGGTTGACCGAAACATGACCGTCCCGTTTGGCCCATTTGATCGCCGTCATTGGATCCACAGTGGCGCCGGCGAGGAGCCCGGTGGCGAGGCCGGGTGCACGATCGCGTACCGCGCCAAGGGAAACGCCGTCAAAGGACGAGATCAGTATTCGATCGAGGCCGTCCTGGGATTCAACCCAACGGACGACGTCTGCGGCGATACGACGTGACTGGTCGAAGTCGGCCTCATCGATGTCGTTCTTGATCTCGATGTTGAGCAATGCTTCATCCCCGATGGCCATCCACGCCTCGTCCAGCGTGGGCACCCATGGAGTCGCAGCCCTGATCGTGCGCAGGTCCTGGCTGATGAACGGCGGTGATCCGGGTTCGGCGCGATCTTCGTGGTGGATGATGATGGCGCCGTCGCGGCTGCGCCGCACGTCGAGTTCGACCCCGTCGGCGCCCTGTTCGATGGCGAGGGCGTAGGCGGCAACGGTGTTCTCCCGCGTGTGCGCTCTGGCGCCGCGGTGCCCATAAATGATCGGCCGGTCGGGCGGATGATCCATGGTCCGATTGTGCCATCAACCGCACCGTGCTGCATCGGTCCCGACCGGTACCATCCTGGCTCCGCATGAAGATCTACAACACCCTCGGGCGTGAGCTCGTCCCGTTCCTCCCTCGGGACGAAGGCAACGTCACGATGTATGTGTGCGGGGCGACCGTCCAGGCCCGCCCGCATCTCGGTCACGGCCGTTACGCCGTCGTGTTCGACGTGGTTCGCCGCTACCTCCTGTGGCTTGGCTACGACGTGACCTACGTGCGCAACGTTACCGACGTCGAAGATCGCATCATCGAGACGGCAAGCGAGCGGGGAGTGACCACCGAAGAAGTGGTCGAAGCGTCGTACCGTGACTTTTCCGAGGCCTATCGACTGCTGCGGGTACTCGAGCCGACCGTCGAGCCGTGGGCGACCGAGCACATCGAGGACATGATCGACCTCATCGGCACCCTCATCGGGAACGATCACGCCTATGCGGCCGATGGGGACGTCTACTACTCGGTCCGGTCCTTTCCCGAGTATGGAAAGCTGTCGCGCCACGATCTCGACGACCTGCGGGCGGGGGATCGCGTCGAACCGTCCGCGCAAAAGCAGGACCCGCTGGACTTTGCGCTCTGGAAGGCGGCGAAGCCGGGTGAACCATCCTGGGAATCGCCGTGGGGGCCGGGACGCCCCGGATGGCACATCGAGTGCTCGGCGATGGCCCGTCGGTACCTCGGCGACGATTTCGACATCCATGCCGGAGGCCACGACCTGATCTTCCCTCACCATGAGAACGAGATCGCCCAGTCCGAGGCGGCGACCGGGGTTCGCTTTGCCCGGTATTGGATGCACAACGGGCTTATGAACCTCGGCGGTGAGAAGATGGCAAAGTCGACCGGCAATGTCGTCGACCTCGTCGAGGTGCTCCACTCCAGGGAACCTTCGGCGGTGCGGCTGTTGTACCTGCGAACCCACTATCGCAAGCCGCTCGAGTTCAGTGAGGAATCACTCGATGACGCCGAGGCTTCGCTGCAGCGCTTGTGGGCCTTCCGTCGGCGCGTCGATGGGCTGACCGGGGACCCTGCCGACGCCGAGGTGATGGGTCGGTTTCAAGGCGCCATGGACGACGACTTCGATGTCGCCGGGGCGCTCGGCGTCCTGTTCGACGTAGTTCGGGAGGGCAACCGCAGGTTGGATGAGGGCGGGGAGGCCGGAGCGTTGGTGACTGCTTTCGACGAGATCATGGCGGTGCTCGGCCTGGATGAGCAGCTACTGGGGGTCGACGACCTCGCAGACCAGATCGCGAGGCTCGCCGATCGGGTTGGGACCGCGCCCGACATCGACGGCCTCCTCGAGCGACGGGCACAGGCCCGGGCCGCCGGTGAGTTCGAGATCTCCGACGTGATTCGAGACGAGCTCGCCGCGCTCGGAATCGTGGTTGAGGACACGGCTGATGGCGTCCGCTGGCATCGGGGATAGGGTCGAGGGCCTGCACGCGGTCGGCGCGGCGTTGGACGCTGGCCGTGTCCGGTCGATCGTCGTCGAATCGCAGCGCCTGGATCACCCCGTCTACGCCGCACTCGCCGAGGCTGCCGAGCAGGCTTCGGTTGCGGTCGAGGTCGTTGATGACCTGCGACCGGTGGCCACGACCGATGCTCCCCAGGGGGTGATTGCTCGGTGCCGCCCCATCGAGCCGGTCGCACTCTCCGACGCGGTGGCAGCATCAGATCCCGCTGCCGTTCTCGTGTTCGACCACATCGAAGATCCCAGGAACCTCGGTGCTGCGGTGCGCTCGGCGGTGGCCGCAGGGTTCGGCGCCATCGTCGTGCCCAGGCGACGCTCGGCGCCGCTTGGCGCAACGGCGTTCAAGGCGGCGGCGGGCACGTTAGAGCAGGTCGCGATCACCGAGGTGGGATCGATCCCGGAGGCGTTGCAGCGACTCAACCAGCTCGGGTTGTGGCGCGTCGGGCTTGATGCGTCCGGCGAACAGTCCCTATTCGGGTTCAAGGTGCTCGTCGACCCGGTGGCGATTGTGGTTGGGGCAGAGGGGTCGGGGCTGTCCAACCTCACTGCGAGGCGCTGCGATGCCCTGGTGAGGATTCCGCAACGCGGAGGCGTCGAAAGCCTCAATGCCTCGGTCGCCACGGCCCTTGCGGTGTTCGAGGTGGCCCGAATGCGCGGTTGGGTATCCTGAACAACGGCCGGGTTAGCTCAGTGGTAGAGCATCTCTCTTGTAAAGAGAAGGTCGTGAGTTCGAACCTCACACCCGGCTCTCGCGCTGACCCGGGTTTGGGGTCGTCGTATCCGCCGACCCGGGCCCACCCAACGGCAAGGCGCCGGTGTCCTCGTCATCAATCGCTAGCGTGGCAGCTCGATTGCTAGGACACCGGAGCGCGATGGACGAAGCAGCCCTGAAGGATCTCATCCGCGACATCCCCGACTTTCCCGAGCCGGGGGTCATCTTCAAGGACATCACACCGCTGCTTGCCCACGCCGACACCTTCCGGTCGGTGGTGCTCCACCTGGCGGGTCACTACGCGGACGCCGGCATCACCAGGGTCGCCGGCATCGAGGCCCGCGGCTTCATCTTCGCCGCCCCGGTCGCTACCCAGCTCACCGCAGGATTCATTCCCATCCGCAAGGCGGGCAAGCTACCGCACGATGTCGAGAGCGAGGACTACGCACTGGAGTACGGCACCGATCTACTCGAGATCCACAAGGACGCCGCTGGACCGGGGGATGTCGTACTGATCGTCGATGACGTGATTGCCACCGGAGGCACCGCAGTTGCTTCCATCACCCTCATCGAGCGGCTCGGCGCTGCTGTGGCCGGCGTCGCCGCGGTGGTCGAGCTCGACTTTCTCGGCGGACGGGCGAAGCTGCCATCGGGCATCGATCTACTCACCCTGGTCAATTACTGAGCAGCACAAACGTCAGCCGAGCACCCGGTTGGCCTCGTCGATGAGATCGCCGAGATCCGCCCCGCTTTCTTCGTCGAGGACGCGGCGGACGCCTGGCGAAGCCTCGTCGATCACCCGGATCAGCTTGCGCATCACCGAGCGCTGCGCCTTCATCCGCGCCGCCTCGTCCGCAGGAGTGACCAGATCGTCGATGATCGACCCTTCGGCCCGCGACGCCACCATCGGATCGGGCACACCCCGGATCCACACCAGGGAGCGCCGCCCTGGGCCACGGCCGTCGGTGATCGGCTCCACGGCGATCACGTCATCGGATCGGGCGTATTTCCCATAGCCGAGGGAAACCAGTTGTCCAGCCTGAATCCGCATGATGCGACCAAGGTACACGACGGGTGCGACATGATTGCGTCCGGCATCGCGTCGCCGGAGGCGATGCGTCTACAGAGGTCGGCTGACTGCGATCAGGCGCTCCCACACCGCACGGGCGAACGAGCGCGACATCAGCAGTAGGTAGGACGGGTTGCCCTCAACATCGTCGCGGACCATCTCGGTTGCCACGCCGGCCACCAGGGTGCGCGCCGCCGCACCGTGCGGGGTGAATTGGTCGCTCAGATCGATGCCACACAGATGTTCGAGGATGGCCGTGGCGCCGGGGCCGGTAAGGCGGAACATAGCTCGCACGTGGGTCAGGTCGACCGCGTCGGGCGGTGCCGATCCGCCGATCGCAATCCACTCTCCCGGCGAGATCGAGAAGACGAGGCGGGCCTCGGCTCTCGCCGCTGTCCCGAGCGGCACCGACCAGTGGTCTGCCCAGATTCGCCACTTCGGCGCGGTGGACTCGTCGCTGAGGCGGGCGGCACCCAGATCCACCGCTGCAACCGTGACGGGGCCGGCGAACTCAACCACGAAGGCGCGCTCCTTCCGGGTCGAAGTGAGCGTGGTGCTCCATGACCGCCGCGGCGGCGCTCGTGCCGTCGGGGAGCCGGATCGTCAGCCGCGTGCCCGCCTCGGCGTGGGCGGCATCGACGATGGCAAGGCAGATCCCGCGCTCGAGCGTCGGCGAAAACCGGCTCGACGTCACCCGCCCGACGATGTCACCGCCGGCCACAATCTGGCTGGCTTCGGCCGGAACCAGGCTCGGGTTATCCGGTTGGACGGCGACCAGCATCCGGCCGGGCCCCGCTTCGCTCTCCCATTCCAGTTCGGGCTTGCCGGCGCAGTCCGGCTTGTCGGTCCGCACCGCCCATCCCAAGGCCGCTTCGTGGGCCTTGGTGAGCCCGTCGGTGTCCTGGCCGACGATGAGGTGGCCCTTCTCCAGCCGCATGATCCTCTGTGCTTCGATGCCAAACGGTGCGATGCCGAGATCGGCACCGGCGTCCAGCAAGGCCGTCCACACGTGCACCCCGTATCCAGCAGGAACGTGCAGCTCATAACTGAGCTCGCCGGTGAACCCGATCCGAAGCAACAGGCACTCGGTGACCTCCGCCACGGTTCCGGTTCTTGCCTGCATGTAGCCAAATGCGTCGGCGGAGACGTCGACGTCGTCGACAATGCGCTCGAGCAGGCGTCTCGCGTTCGGCCCAGCGACGTTGATCGCGGCAAACCCGTCGGTCACCGCGGTCATCCGGACGTCCCACCTCGGCGCGGTGGTTTGCATCCATTGATCCAGCCAGTGCCATACCCGGCCGGCGCCGGACGAAGTCGTGGTCATGTAATACCGGTTGTTGCCGACGCGGGCGGTGACGCCGTCGTCGAACACGACCCCGTCTTCGCCGACCATGGCCCCGTATCGGACCCTGCCGATGCCGAGCTTCGACCAGCGGTTGATGTAGACGAACTCCAGCAGCCTTGGCACGTCGGCGCCGCGCAGGTCGATTTTGCCCAGTGGGCTCACGTCGATGATCCCGACGTTCTCCCTCGTATTGCGCACCTCGGCCCCGGCGTCGCCGTAGTTGTCCGGGCGGATCCATTGTCCGGCGATTAGCGGGGTGGCCCCGTGCTCGACGTGCCAGTCGTGCATGGGGGAGCAGCGAATCGGGTCCTCTTCCGGACCGGCGAGGGCGCCGAGGGTGATCGGAGCGTATGGGGGGCGCCACGTCGTTGTTCCAGTCCGTGCGATCGTCGCCCCGGTGGCCGCGGCGTGGGCCGCAACCGCGTTGACCAGCTCGAGCTTTCCCTGGATCGGTCCCATGGTCGCCGTTGTGTATCGCTTGGACAGCTCGATCGAGTCGTATCCCTCGGCAGCGGCCATTGCCAGGTCCTTGCCCTTCACGTCTTCCGAGAAGTCGACGAAGCCGTCGGTTGTTGCCAGGAACGTTTCGGGATGGGTAGCGGGGGGAAGGTCCGGGATCGAGACCGGCTCGGCCGGCGCGGGAGGTTGGGGCACGGCTCGTGGTGTGGCCTGTGCCCAGTCGAACGCCTGCTGCAAGGCGCGGCGGGCGGCCTCCCGTCCTACGGCGGTGCCGTGGGACACGATCTCTTCGAGCGTGCCGTCACCGACGATCTCCCCGGTGGCCATCACGTCGTCCGGCAGCTCGCCGGGGAGGAAACGGGCCGCGTCGGGCCGGTAGGTGGGGAGATCGCCGGCCATGTTCAGCAGGGAGGTCGGTGTCGTCCAGCCGGCTGCCGTTACCAGCAGGTCGGCTTCGATGGTCCGGCCATCGCCAAGCTCTACGGCGGCCAGCCGGCCGCGGCCACGAGCGCGAACGAGCCGCTGCCCTAGGCGGGCGTCGATCACCTCGGCGACGTCGATCCCGATCCCGGCGAGGTGTTCGGCCAGCGCCGCGCCGGAGCCGTTTGCGGTAAAGACGACGGCACGGGTCCCCGGCGCCACCGCCCACAGGTTCATGAGGCGCCGCGCCGCTCCCGACAGCATCACGCCGGGGAGGTCGTTGCCTTCGAACACGTACGGCCGCTCGATCTTGCCGGCGGCGACGACGAGACACTTGGCCCTGGCCTTGACCAGCCGCTCGCCGGCGGGGGAGCGCTCAACGACCGACACCCAGTTGTGGTCGTACCGTCCGGTGACCACGGCGTCTGTCAGCACCTCGATGCCGTCGGCGGCCTCCACCGCGGCACGCAAGTGGCCCAGGGACTCGAGGGCGCTGGGCCCGGCGTAACGGAGATGACCGCCAAGACCGTGCTGATCTTCCACCAGCATGACCCGTGCGCCGGCTTCCGCGGCGGCGATGCCCACCGCCATCCCGGCGGGGCCGCCACCGGCAATTACGACGTCGGGGTGGGCAAAGCGCTTCTCTTGGCTCGGAGCGGGCGCTGCCGATCCCACGGTCCCGCCGGCGCCGAACCGCCGCAGCACGCGCTGGTAAGCCGGCTGGAGCGGGCTCGGGGCCATGAACGTCTTGTAGTAGAAGCCCGGGGTGAGGAAGCGGCCGACCAGCCGATTGGCCGAGCGGGCATCGAAGCGGAGCGAGGGCCACGCGTTCTGGGTGCGCACGTCCATTTCCGCCTCGAGGAGGCGGTGCCCGGCGCGCACGTTGGGCTCGTCGTCGACCTGGAGGAACAGGTTCGGGTCGTGCTGATCTGCGGTGAGGATCCCGCGGCGACGGTGGTACTTGAAGCTCCGGGAGAACACGGAGACGCCGGAGGCGGCCAGCGCTGAGGCGATCGTGTCACCTACGAACCCGGTGCCCGATCGCCCGTTCCAGGTGAACCCTATTGGACGTGACCGGTCGATGACTTCGCCCGGGCGCGGCGGCAGGCGATGCATGGTCAACCCTCCGCGGCCGCGTCGCGCACCGAGCGGATCTCGTTGCTGACCGTATGCCGCTCGACATCGAGGAAGCGCCTGCACCCGGAGACGTGGAACCAACGCTCCTGTTGCCATCCGGCGGCGTTGTGCCGCTCGTAGAGGTACGCCCGCCATGCCTCCTCGCTGCATCCCATCAGCGGGCGCTCAACGATCTCACCCTCGAACGAGTACTCGTCGCTGTTGCGCGGCCCGCAGTGCGGGCAGGTGATCAACAACATGAGAGGCCCTCAGTGTCCAACAGCAGCCGCTCCCTTCTCGGCGGTGAGATCACCGCGGGCGAAGCGATCGAGGCCGAAGGGTGCAATCAGCTCCGGTACGACGCCGGTCGCCACCATCGCCGCGGTCTGTTCCCCGGCCACCGGCCCCGCCTTGAAGCCGTAGGTGCCCCAGCCGACGTCGACGTAGAAGCCGTCCACCGGGGTGGGCCCGATGATCGGGGCAAAGTCCGGAGTCAGGTCGCACAGCCCGGCCCACTGGCGCAGGAGGCGCATCTTCGACAGCGACGGCATCAACTCGAGGACGTGGCCGGCCAGGCCTTCGGCGAAGTCGAGCGAGCCTCTGGTCGAGTATGAGGCGAACGGGTCGACGGCGGCCCCGAAGACCAGCTCGCCGCGGGCGGTCTGGCTGACATAGACATGCAGCGAGCCCGAAACCACGACCGGGTTGAGGATCGGCTGCACCGGCTCGGTAACGGCGGCCTGGAGGGGCCGGGTCGTGATCGGGAGCCGCACCCCGGCCATATCTGCGATGAGTGAGCTCCACCCCGCGGTGCAGTTGATCACGAGCGGTGCCGACACGGAGCCCCGTGACGTCTGGACGCCACGCACCTTTCCATTCGAGACGTCGATCCCGGTGACTTCGGTCTCCTGATGGATCTGCACCCCCAGGGCGTCGGCGGTCCTGGCGTATCCCCATACGACGGCGTCGTGGCGGACGATGCCACCGGGCGGGTGCCACAACGCACCGAGGATGGGGTACCGGGGATGGTTGCTGACATCGATGATCGGTGCCAGTCGTTTGACCTCGTCGGGGCCGATGACCTCGGAGTCGATGCCCTGGTGCTTGTTGACCTCGGCCCGCCACCGCATGGTGCGCAGGGAACCGTCGTTGTGGGCCAGGGTCATGTGGCCCCGCTGCTCGAACATGACGTTGAAGTTGAGGTCAGCGGCGAGGCGCTCATAGAGCTTGACCGATCGGTTGTAGAAAGCCGATCCCTCGGGGGTCAGGTAGTTGGAGCGGACGATGGCCGTGTTCCGGCCGCTGCCGCCGCTGCCGATATATGCCTTCTCGATGACCGCGACGTTGCTGATCGAGTGGTTGCGAGCCAGGTAATAGGCCGTGGCGAGCCCGTGGACGCCCCCGCCGACGATGACCACGTCGTAGCTGGGCCGCAGGTCATGGCGCCGCCACGCCTTCTCCCACGGCTGCCCGCTCAGGCCGCGCCGGAACAGAGAGAGTGCTGAGTACTTCGCCGACCGCGCCACCGGGCAACCCTAGGAGGTGTTGAACAATGACGAGTGCGAGGGGCCGCCGCCAGCTCACGGTTGCGGTGACTCGGTTTCTCCCCGACCGCGACGGCCCGCCGGAGGATTGCCCAACACGCTCCTAGAGCTGTGTGCCGAGCCATGGCATGCGAAGCGCTTGGCGGGCCCGGTCCTACCCGAGTACGGAGAAGGACGAGTCCGTGTTGATCTTGCGGTTGCGGCTGAAGAAGCCCAGGTCGAGTTCGAGACCGCTGCGCGGCTGGGTGATCCGGACCGGATCCCCGTCGTGGTCGTGGCCGGCCTCTACCTGTTTGATGAGCTCGGTCATTGCATACGCCGCGCTTGGGGCGTTCTTGAACTGGTTGCCGCTGGTCCCGATGGCGACATAGAAACCGTCGAGGTTGGTGCGGTCGTAGATCGGGATCCAGTCGTCGCTGACGTCGTACAGGTCGACGATGCCCTTCTTCTGGTTCGGTATCCCGAGTTCGGGGAGGCGTTTGGCCAGCCGATACACCTGCGTGTTCCACTGGTCGTCGGTGAGCTGCCGGTTGAAATCGTCGGGGTCAGATACCCATTCCTTCGGATCGCATTCCGGGTCCTGACTGCCGAGCAGCAGGTTGTTGCCGACCTCGGGGCGGAAGTAGGTGCCGAGATCGTCGTCGCCGACGAGGTATCCGTTGTTTTCGAAGTCGAGGCTCTCGGGAGGAGCGACATGCTGCACTTCATGACGCAGCGCCCTGGTCTTGATGTTCATGTCATCGGTGACGCCCGCCATCTCGTTGATCACGAACGAGTGCGGACCGGCGACGTTCACCACGATCGGAGCCTTGATGTAGGTTCCATCGGCGAGCTCGACGCCAGTGACCCGGCCGTCCTCTGAGGGGATCGCCGCCACCTCGGTGTTGAACCGGAATTCGGCGCCCTTGGCCTCGGCGGCACGCTGCAGGTTGTGCGTCGCCAGTTGCGGGTCGGTGACGTAGCCGGCGACCGGTGAGAAGATCGCTCCGCTGAGTTCCTCGGATGGCTCGTCCCAGAAGCGCTCGTCCTCGGCCCTGGTCGCCGGAGCGAATCTCGCGGGGTTGATGCCGGTAATCCGCTCGGCGAGTGTCTCGTTGTCCCAGATTTCGTACGGGATGCCGATTTCGTCGAAGATCGGCAGCACCTTCTCGGAATAGCGTTCCTCGTCGCCCAGGTAGACCGCACCGCACTCGATGTACTCGATCAGTCCCCGCTCGTCGTCGGTCTCGAGATAGTTGGGCCAGTCCCTCCAATAGAAGACGCCCTCATAGGCCAGGGACACTCCTTGCCAGGTCGAATAATGGGTGCGGATGATGGCGCAGGAGTTGGCCGTCGACCCGTATCCGGCGGCCGGCAGCTTGTCGAGGTTGACGGTGCGGTAGCCGGCCTTGGAGAGTTCGAACGCGATGTTGGCGCCGATGACCCCGGCACCAATGATGATCGCGTCGTAACGGTCGGCCATGTGGCGAGCATACCGCCCGTCATCACCGTGCCACCCAGAAACGGCAGCTCTTCACGGCGCACATCTTCGTCATAATGATTCGAGCAACTCCTTGGCCGCGACGTCGTATGAGCGCGCCGAGCCGCGCGCGGATGCGGCCGCGAAACCGGTCGGCTCCATCTCCGCCTCGAGGTCGCCGAGGGCAGCGGCCGCGGCATCGGCGGCCTTGCGGAAGACCACAAACCTGCTGTCGCCTTCGCCTCGGGGTCGCACCGGAATGCCATTGTTGACTTCCGCCGCCCCCTCGATCTCCGCATCGTGCTGTCGGATCGCCGCCATCATCGAATCGGGCGCCTCTTCCCACAGGCGCGTGCTGCCCTCGACATCGGTGAACAGGAACGTGACCACACCATCGGGGAGCTCTGGCATCACGGTGATGGTAATTGGCGCACCGTTCGACGGCCCCGATCCGTGTACCGGACACCTTTCGCGTCCAATTACGGCTTGCATGTAATATGTAATTGTATTACGATAGGCAGATGACCGACGTGATCGACCAGATCAGCAAGACCCTCGCGGAGCACGGGATCGACTTTCGGATCGCGATGGCGGGCGACAACCTCGCCAACTGCACCGTTATGTGCCTGACGGGTGACATGAAGGCCACCGTGGCCGAGATGGGCAAAGCCTCTCGCGACCAAGTCGTGATGGTCAGGGTCGACGAGGAGACGAAGCGTGCGCTCGATGCCTGGGTAGAGACGGGGGCCGTGAAGAGCATCTCGGAGGCCGCCGCCCTCTTCATCAGGGAGGGCATCAACGTCCGCTCCGGAGAGCTCGATGAGCTCAGGGAAGCTCTCGACGAGGTCGGCGAAGCCAGGAAGCGCCTCGAGGAAAAGGCCAGAGAGGTCATTGGTGACACCGGCGTAGCGGACGAATCCGGTTGAGCCTCCGACGATTTCCAGCAACGAAACCAGAAAGGAGCCAGCAATGAAGCGATTCACGATTCCGCGGGTGGCCCACTGCTCAGACGGCTGTAGGCCACTGTCCTCGGCATGACGCGAAACTGCCGATGCGGTGAAAGCCCCGGGCCTTGCGCTCGGGGCTTTCCGGTGTGGTGATCACGGGCACCGGTATCGCCACGTCGTTGCGGCGAATACCTCGTCGATGATGGCGTAGACCATCGGGTCGTACCCGGCGAGCTCGCCGTTGGTGTCGATGTCGTTGTGGATGCCATTGGTCGGCTTTGCCGATGCGTTGGCGTCGAAGGATGGGGCATCGACCGTTCTTGCGTAGCAGACGGCCATATATCGCTCCTGGCTACGCAAGAACGGTCCTAGTTCACCACCCTCCTAACGCCTTGCTGAGATCAGCCAGCGTTCGAGCAACCCTTCCTCGGTCCCGGCCAGGGCGCGGCGCCGGCGCTCCTGGCGCTCGGCAAACTCCTTGTTGCCAATTAGGCGGCTGATTGCGGCCGCTTCGGTATCCCACTCCTGAATCCATGCCTGTTGCGTCATTCGGTACTCGTCGCTCACATCGACGAGCGCAACGTCGTTGAATCCCGCGCCGGCGAGCAGCGCGGGATAGCCGTCTCCGGCCGCCGCATACTCTGGTCCAACATCGAGCGCACGGTCGAGCTGTTCAGCACCCAGGCCGTCGGCGATCGCAATCACCAGGAACGCCACGCGTCCGCCCGGTTTGAGGACCCGCCGCGTTGCTCTCAGCACGGAGAGCTTGTTCGGCAGTCAACAGAAGACGTCGGAGCTCGTCGCCGCGTCGAATGAGCCCGGTCCGAACGGCAAGGAGTCTCCGGCGGTGGCGACCACGGCTCCGTCCACACCGTCCTCATGCATGCGGAGCTTCGCCGTCTTGAGACCCTCCAGCGGAAGGTCGGTAGCCACGACCCGACAGCCGGTCGAGTGCCCGAGATAGATGCCGGGCCACCCGGCTCCGGTTCCGACGTCGAGGAGCAGCATTCCGGGTTCCAAACCGACGACCCGGGCGAGTTGGTCGGCCTGATCCTTCGTGGTGTAGCTCGTCGCTCCGTAGTCCGACCCGATAACCCGTAACTCGGCACGCCGCATCGGCGGCTCCTTGACGACGCGATAGCGTTCGTTGAAATCCGCCGTCGAGTCGTTCGCGGGGTCGTTCATCGCGCCATGATCGACACAACGTCCGTCTTGGTCAATCCGGGTCGATTCGACCGCCATTGATGACAAGACGCAGGGGCCCACTTCGACCGCTGGTGACATCGACGCCCCGTACCTCCGTAGCATCGGCTCATGCGTGCCATGCGGTCCTCTCGTCCCGTTGACGGTGAGCCATCCTCCGACCTCTCGAGGCGCGACCAGCTACGCCAGCTGACCAAGCTGTTCGAGCTCCTGAGGCCGTACCGCGCCTGGCTCGCGGTCGCCATCGTTGGGGTCGTCGTCGCCGCGGCGCTCGGATTGGTTTTCCCCCGCATCATGGGCGGCCTGGTCGACACTGCGCTGGGTGGCACCGGCACCACGAGCGCCTTGGATCAGATCGCAATGCTGCTCTTCGCGGTCTTCCTCGTCCAAGCGGCTTTCAACTATCTGCGCATTTACGCACTGGCAGTCGTCGGGGAAGGCGTCGTCGCCGATCTGCGCCGATCGGTCTACGACCGGATCGTGCGACTCCCCGTTCCGTTCTTTGATGGCCGACGCACCGGCGAGATCACCTCGCGGCTGACCTCCGATGCCGTCGTGGTCCAGGGCACGGTGTCGTCGTCTGCCGCGCAGGCGCTCTCACAAGGCATCACGCTCATCGGCGGTGTCATCCTGCTTGTCGTCATCAGCCCGCTGCTCTCCCTCACCGTCCTCACCTTCCTCCCCGTAGTAATCATCGCCGCCGCCGTCTTCGGTCGGCGCCTGCGGCGAATCTCCACCTCGTTTCAGGACGAGATCGCCGAGGCCAACGCTCTGGCCGACGAGTCGATCGCATCGATCCGCGTCATCAAGTGGTTCACCGCAGAGGACGATGTCGCCGCCCGCTACGACAGCGTCATCAGAGATTCGTACGCGATCGCGTTGCGCAGGGCACGGCTGCGCGCGCTCTTTGTCCCGCTGGTTACCTTCGTCGCCCTGGGGACGCTTGCCGTTGTGCTGTGGGTCGGTGGGCGGCTCGTGCTCAACGGCGACCTCACGCCCGGGCAACTCGTTTCGTTTCTGCTGTACACGCTGATCGTTGCCGGAGCGATCGGCAGCTTCACTGGGCTGTACAGCGAGCTTCAGGAGGCTCTTGGGGCCTCACAGCGGATCTTCGAGCTGCTCGACGAGCCGGTCGAGATGCCACGGCCGGGAGCGCCGGATGCGCCGGCAGCGCGCGAGGGCTCGGTGCGGTTCGACGCCGTGTCGTTCTCGTACCCCGGCCGCAACATCGAGGTGCTCTCTACGGTCAATCTCGCCATCGCACCGGGCGAGACCATCGCCCTGGTCGGACCGTCGGGCGCAGGCAAGTCGACCCTCACGCAGTTGATCCCCCGCTTCTACGACGCATCTTCCGGGGAGATACTGATCGATGGCATCGATGTCCGGTCACAGGACCTGGCCGCGCTCCGCGGCGGGATTGCCGCGGTGCCCCAGGAGGTCTTGTTGTTCTCCGGATCGATCGCCGAGAACCTTCAGGTCGGTCGGCCCGGAGCCACCGAGGCCGAGTTGGTCAACGCCGCCGAGACCGCAAACGCACACGAATTCATCGCCGCATTTCCCGATGGATACGAAACCGTGGTCGGGGAGCGCGGTGTGCAGCTCTCGGGTGGCCAGCGCCAACGCATCGCCATCGCCCGCGCCGTGCTCGCCGATCCGGGCATCCTCATCCTGGACGAGGCCACGAGCTCGCTCGACGCCGATTCGGAGGCACTGGTACAGGACGCGCTCGAGCGTCTAATGCAGGACCGCACCACGATCGTGGTCGCCCACCGCCTGAGCACGGTCCGGGCCGCCGATCGGATCGTCGTCCTCGCCGCCGGGTCGATCGTTGAGGAGGGCACCCACGCCGAGCTGGTCGCAGCCGGCGGCCTGTACACGGAGCTGTCGGCCCGGCAGCTGTTTACCGCGGTGTGAGCGCGGCGATTTCGGCGTGAAGCGGCGCCCTGAACGCCGCGGCGGATTTGGGAAGGTCGGGTTCGGACGCCGGGGCGCCCTCGGATCAACCGCTGGTATTCACGGGGTCGGAGTCATGTCGTTGGCGAGGGCTTCGGGCCTCGCTCGATCGACGCGGATCCCCGACACCAGATTCAACGCGGAACCGACGATGAGGCCGTAGGCGGCGCCGCCCACGACATCCAATGGCAGGTGCGCTCCCATATAGATCCGGGAGAAGGCCACCAGCGCCGCAATGGCGTAGAGCGTCCAGCGCAGCCAACGCGGTACATAGGGAGACAGCATCGCGGCGATCGTGAAAGCGACCGCGGTGTGTCCCGAGGGATAGCCGGGACCGCTCATCGGGATGCCATAGCCGAACTTCACGTCGGTGAGCAGCTGCCCGGGCCGACTCCGGTCGACAACCTCCTTGATGATCCTCGTCCCGAGCGAGCTGAACACGAGCCCGCCCGCGAGCAGAGTCGCCGACGGTCGCCAATGGCGCACCAGGAAGTAGAGGATCGCCGCGGAAACGGGAATCGCCAGTACGAAGCCGGCCTGGGCGATCAGCCACAGCACCCATCCCCACCAGGAGGTCAGGTCATTGATCGTGCGAAACATCGAGGTTTCCCAAGTCGCCGGTGGATCGGTTGCGAGCGCAGTGGCGATGAGCAGCACGACGAGCGAAACGGCGATGCGAAACGACTCGAGGCGCCACCGTCGTACCCAGCCGGCAGTCGTCTCCTGGTCATCCGCCTCATCGAGCATCGGAAGCGACGTTACCTATTTGCTGCCGTGCGCTCGCGGGGTCTGACCCTTCTGCTCATAACTAGTCATTTGGTTGCTGAAGAAAACAGCACGGCCTGACGGTGCTGAGACCCTCATCGGGGCGCGGATGCCGGTCGATACTTTCATATGCTGGGTCTCGTTGGTCTCTCTTCTTGGTTTGGTGTTCCTTTTGGCAGGAGCATCTGGGGCCGTGAGCCGCATCCAGGTCGGCCTCCGATCGATGCGGATCAGTCGGCGCGGCATGAACATCGATGCGGAAATCTTGCGGAGCCAGCCGCTCACCATCGGGCCAAGCGGTGCGCCGTCTGCCGTACTGATCGCCGGCCAGTGGGAGTTGGGTGAAGAGCGCTACAAGGGGGAATTCACCGTCCCGGGCCGCTGGTGGGAGGAGCGTCAGGGTGTGTCGATCGCGGTGCGTGTCGATCCAAACCGGCCGCATGTCGTAGAGCTCGTTGGAGAGTCGCCGAGCCACGTCTGGGCGATTGCCCTCGCCGTCGGCTGGCTCATCATGGCGGTCGTCGGCGCCGTTTTCCTCTTCCGATCCGCAGGCTATGCGTGCGATCCGATCCAGTACGACTTCCTCGAGCCGATGTGTCAATCCGTGCGTGGCGTCGTCGGCTGAGACCTGCAAGCGCACCCAACCATTCCGGTCGCTGCACCCGACCTTCAAGCACATGGGCGAAACGGCCGACATTGCACGGATGATCACCGTCGCCTGCCGCTCCTGCGGCAGTGACCTCGAGGACCCGGACGACACGGTCTGCATGCATTGCGGCTTTGCCGTTGGTTCGCCACGTCACGCGGAATCGGCATCGGATCCGGATCCGGAGTTGGTAGCAGCGGCGGAGTCGTTGTCACCGCCGCTCACCGTCCAGGGTGCGTGGCGGTTGGCGCTGTGGGGGGCGCTCCTGGTCTCGATCGTGGCGGTGGGCGCCATCACCGCAACGCTGCTGAGTGCTGCGTTCCGTTCCCAACCGCCCGAAGCGGCAGTCGTCAGTACCGGCAGCGTCACCACCACTTCCACTGCAACGACCACCGCAACCGTTGCGCCCGTCGGGCTCCGGATACCCGGCTTCGACTCACCCGTTGTGGGGGTCATCACGATCGCCCATCCCAAAATCGATGAGGTCACAAGGCATCACACCGGCGACGAGGTGGTCACCTTCCAACTCGACGGTGTCTTCTGTGGCAGAGGAGCGGGCACGTTGGTCGCCAGCGGCGTGATCCGCAATTACTCGATGGCCCAGCAGACCTTCGACTACCGCATCGCGGTCGAACTCATCCGGACCTGGAATCGGGCGCGTATCGGCTTCCTGGAAGCCACCGTGCAGGATCTTGGACCATTCGAGTCCGCCGAGTGGAGTGTGGAGATGGCGTCGAGCCGGGTGTCGGCCATCGACTGTGCCGTCACCGAAGTAACCGCTACCCCCGCAGGGTGACCCCGACGCTCACCGCCACTTAAACCCGCCTCCATCAGGCCGTAGGCGGGGAGGGGGGTCAAGGCTTGGTCGCGCCAACACTTTGACCCCCTCCGCCTCGCTGCGGTCGGCACCTCCCCCTGAGAGGGAGGCAAGGAAGTCGCCTCGTTTCCGCTCGGTGCCTCCCCCTGAGGTGTCGCAATTCGCGACAGTGCATCGGGCGCTCACCGCCGCGGCCTTTCCTTTGCTCCCCCCTCAGGGGGGAGTCCCGCCGCCAGGCGGGGAGGGGGGTCAAGGCGTGGCCGCGGCAAGGCCTTGACCCCCCTCCGCCTCGCTGCGCTCGGCACCTCCCCCTGAGAGGGAGGCAAGGAAACAGCCCGGCCGAGGCAAGCGTCGCACACCCGCGCGACCGTTCACCCGAGGAGGAGGCAAGGAAGTCGCCTCACTGGGGCAAGCGTCATACACCATGCCGACCGTTCACCGGAGGGGAGGCAAGGGCCGGGACTCCGTTGAGAACGCGAAATCCGCGAGTCCGTCATACCCGGCGGATACCCTGCTCCCATGGAGTCCAAACGGGACCGTCAGGTCCTCGACTTCGAGGGTTCGTGGTGGCTCTATCCGGGCCCGAAGGATCGGGCGATCCGTGAGTACCTCGGCATCAGTGCGACCCGCTACTACCAAGCGCTGCGCCGCCTCATCGACGACGAACCGGCGCTCGAATATGACCCGTTGACGGTGCGCCGCCTCAGGCGAATGCGTCGTCATCGGCTCGATCAGATCGCCGAGCGGGTCAGCGGCGCCCCAGAGTCGTGAGCTCGCAAAGCGCCGATTCGTCCGCCGGATCCGAACACGGGCTGATCCGCCGGATCGGGCAGTTCTCCTGGTCAACCCTCGGCTTGATCGCGCTCATCGGCGTCGTCATCTACTTGATCGACCAGGGCCGGGTGATCCTCGCTCCGTTGTTCCTGGCGATGGTGATCGTGGTCATTCTCAACCCGCTCGTCTCGCTGCTCCAGCGCATGGGCATACACCGAGTCATCGGGACCACGTTCGGCTTCCTGCTCATCATCGGCTTCCTCGTGGCTGCGGTGGCGCTGGTCATTCCGAGCATCGTCGAGCAGGGCCAGATGCTGGCCACGGATTTCCCCGAGCTGTACAACGAGTTCACGAACCAGACGACCACGATCGCCGAGCGCTTCGGTATCGACGTCAGCATCTGGGACTACAACCGTATCGTCGAGTATCTCGAGGATCCGCAGAATCAGGACACGATCCTGTCCTTGATCCTCGACCGGATCGGATCGGTAACCTCAGGCATCTTCGAGTTCATCCTCGTCTTCCTGCTCGGCCCGGCGCTCGCCTTCTACTTGCTCATCGATTTACCGAAGAGCCAGGGCGGCATGCTCGGACTCGTGCCGGAGGACAACCGGGCCGAGGTCGCCTTCGTCGGACGCGAGCTCAACACCGCGGTCGGCGGTTTCCTCAGGGGCCAGCTTCTCGTGGCGATCATCGTCGGCATCATGCTGGCGTTCGGCTACTGGGTCATCGGTCTGCCGTTCTGGCTGCTGATCGGGCTCATCGGCGGATTGCTCAACATCGTGCCGTTCCTCGGCCCATGGGTCGGCGGCTTCCTCGGCGTCCTTGTTGCGGTGATCACGACCGACATTCAGACCGCGTTCTGGGCGGCAGTGGTTGCCTTGATCGTGCAGCAGATCGACAACAACTTCATCAGCCCGCTCGTATTGAAGGCCACCGTGCGCCTCCACCCCGCGGTCACCCTGACCGTGCTCGTATTAGCCGGGGCGGTCGCCGGGTTCTGGGGGATCGTGATCGCGGTGCCGCTTGCCGCCAGCATCAAGGTGATCGTCGGCCACTATTGGCGAACGAGGCAGCTCGGGCAAACCTGGGAGGAGGCGGGGGAGGCCATCATCGCTGAACCGCCCGAACCCGCAGTGCCGCTGCGATTTCGGACCAGAGAGATGGACGCTATCGATCCGGATGAGAAAGTCCAGAGTCCAGAGTCTGGAGTCGAGAGTCCGACCGACAAGACAGAGGCGGAGCCTCCGGATGGTGATCACGAGCCCGGGCCAGGGCCCGGGTCATGATCGACCTCATCGCCCTGGCGATCCTGGTGCTGCTCGTCGTTCGCGGATGGCGTCGCGGGCTCGTCCGCCAGGCCCTCGATGTGGCGACCCTGCTGATCGGTGCCGCCCTCGCCTTTCGTCTGGCCCCGGTCATCGGCCGGATGATGAGCGACACGTTCGGCTGGTCGCCGGAGCTGGCGCGGGTCGTAGGTGGGGGGATGCTGTTTCTCGCACTGTCGATCGGGGCGGGGTTTGTGGCATCGGCGATCCACGGCTCCATCAAGCGGCTGCCGGGTACCTCGCTGCTCAACAATGTGGCCGGAGCGAGTCTCGGCGGCGTCTATGCCCTCGTGCTCGCCGTCGCCGCGGTGACGCTGCTCTCGGCCATCCCGCTTCCCCCGGCGTTGGCGGCCGAGTTCGAGGAATCCGAAGTAGCCGCCCGGGTCGTCGCTGCCGACGGCCCGGCGCAGCGCGCGGTTGAGGCGGTGTCCGGGGACCGGGCGGTTCAGTCCATCATCTGGCTACGTCGCCTGGCAGATGACTGGCTGCTCGTTGCTTCGGACGACGACGAGGTGGTCCTGCCGGTGTCGAGCTCCGACGACGCCAAGGCGTCGTCAGGGGCCGCCCTGGCTGTGGTCGATGCGATCGATCGGGTGCGAGCCGACGCGGGGCTGAAACCCGTCGAATGGACCGATGGCCTCGCGGTGGTGGCAGTAGCCCGAGCGACGGCAATCTATCGAACGGGGTCATTCACGTCCCGGCAGCCACTCGAAGACCGGCTGAGCGGCGCCGGCATCGATACGTCGCTTGGTACCGAACGGCTGGTGCTGGCACCGACCATTGAAGGTGCCGGCCGGGCGATCGACGCAACCGGTAGGTTTGCGCGCGGCGGCGTGGGCGTCGTCGATGGGCCCTACGGGCTGATGGTCGTGCTGGTACTGGTCGACACCTAGGACGGTGTTGACCAATGACGGGTGCCCTGAGCCGCCGCTCGCTTGAATGTTGCGGCGACTCGGTTTCTCCAGTCAGCGACGGCACGCTGGAGGATTGCTCAACACCCTCCTAGTCCCCTGTGGACGACTCCCCGTCCGCATCCTCTTCCGCAGCGGCCGGCTCCGAGTCGATCGGAGCCGCCTGTGGGTAAGCGTCAGCGGCATCGTCGACTGCCTGGCGCTGCTGGCGCCGACCGAGAATGACCGCGGCGATCACCGCGATGATGCCGACGAGCAACGCGATGCCAAGGATCACCCAAAGCCACGGGAAGCCGCTGCCGCCGAAGTCTGATTCGGCGTGGAAGTCCACCGTTCCCCCGAGCAAGGGCAATGCCCACGCCAGCCGACCATCGGGCAGCACGGTGTCGGCATTGTGAGAAGTGACGTTCCCCGGCATCTCCAGGATGAAGTTGGCCGAGAAGACGTCGTCGGTGAGCAGCGACGGATCGAATCCCCCGAGGTCGTCGCCGGGATCCTGCTCGGGTGCACTCAACGTGGCGTCAAACACGGCGCCGGTGTCGGTGACCTCGAAGGTGAACGTGTCGAATCCGCCGAAGTCGCCGGCCGCGCCGCCGAGCACTGACGAGATCTGGTCGACGTCGTCGAACTCGACCTCGACGCCCTTGAACGACATGTCCCCGTCTTCCCGCTCGATCGCAGTGCCCTCGGCGTCACCTAGGCCCGATTCGAGCTCGCCGAACAGATCCTCGGGGTCGGCGCCGAACGAGGTCATGAACTCACGGAACTCTTCGTCGGTGCCGAGCTCGAAGGCGACCGTGCCTGAGCCGTCCTCCTCAACGTCGAGCGCGATATTCACCTCTGCCCGGCACGACACAACGAGTAGTGCCGCGGTCGCCGCCAGCAGTATCAGACCGGTTCGCATGGAAACCTCTCGATCGAGATCGGTCGATGATACCGAGGCGGTCGGGAAACCCTGGCGCTCCCTATGCTCGGATCCATGGTTCCCGAAGCCCAACGCCTGCACGCCTCGTTGGTTTCTGCCTTCCCTGCCTATGCGATTGGCCGTTTCTCGGATCGCGGCTACCCACTCGACCGAGCGACGGTCGAGGCGATCGAGACGGCCACGGCCCAGTTGGATCTCGACCTTGCCTCCGAGCTGGAACTTCCGTTCGTCGACCAGCGGCGGACTCCGCTCGAGGTGTTCGCGTCCGCCCTCAACACCCTCACGCCGATCCTCGCGTCCGATGGGATCGAAGAGCCTGCGGACGCCAGGGACGGCGATCGGTACGCGTTGGCGCCCGGGTCGTCGGCTGCGCTCGGCGATGCGGTCCATGCCGCCAGCCTGGCGTGGGGCGCGGCAAAAGCGGCAGCGTTCACCGGTGGCGATCCGCGGGGGCCGAGTCGACCTTCGGTGGTGGTCATGACCATGGACCGGGGTGCCCGCGAGGAGCTCTGCTATGCCGCCGTGGAGGCCGGCTACGACTGTGTGGCCGCCAGGAACCCATCTGCGGTCTCGGAGGCGATCGCCTCCGATTCTGTGAAACTTGCGCTGATCGATCTCGCGCATCGGGCCGCCCACGACGCGGTCGCCCGGCTGGGAAAGGCCGGTGTGGCCACGATCGTCTTCGGTGCCGGGGTCGACGACCTCACCGAAACCGGGCTCCTGGCCGCCGGGGTACGGTCTGTCGTCGAGCGAGAGCAACTGCTCAGCGCACCCCAGGACCACCTTCCCAGAATCGGCTGAACGGGTCTGCGAACCCAGGGCTCGGAAACCCAGCATCCGGGCTTGCCAGCCCACAGTTCACGCTTTCGACTCGGCTCGCGCGCAACCGTGGGCTCCCAGCACCAGAGGCCGGGGCTGGGAGCCCTGGGTTCGCAGCGCGGGCTAGGCCGAACCGGCCTGTTCGATCTCGGTGTCGGGGGCCAGCACGCCGTCGGCGTAGATGGTGAGCAGGGTGTGGGCCCCAACTTCGGTGAACGCGTCATAGGCCAGCCGCGCCTGTTCCCTGCCAAGGGGGTGATCGGTCCCGAGCGAGGTTGCCGCCGCCGCCTTCAAGAAGGCGCTGATTCCGAACGGCCACACCTCATCGCCAAGACGGAGCGCTTCGGTCCAGTGCTGTGCTGCGACATCGAACCGGCCGTCGATGGCGGCGATGGCCCCGAGCGTGGCGCTTCGCATGAGGTCGATCACCCGGCCGCGAAACAACGACGCATCGATCCGGTCGCTGACCCGCTGCAGCCGCTCGGCATCCCTGAGTTGCAGTGCGGCCATGGTCGCAAGCCAGAGATCCACCCGGTACGGCAGGATCTGCTCGGTGTCGATGACGATATCGAAGGCTTCCTCGAACCGCCCGTTGTAGAAGGCGACGCCGGCGCGGTCGATCACGTCGCCGAGCGCCTGCTGAGCATCGCCGACACCGGCGTGCTCTTTCCAGATGGCCTGGTATCGCCGCTCGGCCTTCTCGGCTCTGCCATCCAGCTGCATCTTGGCGAGCTCGAGATCGGAGTAGGAAATGCCGGTGGTGAACGGCACCGCCTCCGGGTCGAGCTCCATTAAGACTTCGTTGACCCGGTCCCAATTGAAGTTCCACACTTCCTGCCACGCGTCATCCAGTGTGGTTTCGTACAACTGGCGAGGCTCGCCGCGGCGACGGGCATCCTCGACGCGCTCCTGCATCAGCTCGGGTCGGAACCAGCGGTCGCTGCCGCCGATCACGCCGAGGTTGTTCAGGGCCCGCCACTTTGACTTGCTCAACTGATACTCGCGTGCCAAATCGAGGCCGGCCTCCATGAGCGTCAAGGCTTCCCTGGTCCGGTACACGTTGCCAAGGGCGGTGCCCTTCGTGATGAGCACGTCGGTGTAGACCGGGACGAGATCGAGACGCTCGGCGATGGCGAGCGAGCGATCGGCCCAGGCCAGTGACTCTTGATACTGCTGGTCCATCATGTAGGCGCGGGAAAGCTCTCCATAAGCGGCAGCGTGTGCCGCGGTGTCACCATCGTCGATCGCATCCACAAGCACTTGCCAGCCTTCGTTGCCGCGCCCGCCGTCGTCGAGAATGACCGCAAGCGCGGTCGCCGCACGCAGGCGGCCCTGCCGGTCGTCCACCGCTTCGAAGGCCGCGAGGGCTTGGCGGGCATAGGCCTCTCCTTCTTCGCCAAGACCCGCATGATCGGATCCCGCCGCCCTGATGTAGAGCTCGGCCCGCTCGGCGGCGTCGTCGGTGAGTTCGATGCCGCGCAGGCACAGCCGCACCACCTGCGGGTGGGATTGCAGCGCATCGGCGCGATCCGCTGCCGCCAGCAGGGCGGCGATCGCTCTGGGCCGCAGCTCGTCGCGTTGATCGTCGTGAGCAACATCGAGTGCATCGAGGTAGTGGCTGGCGGTGATACCGGCAAGCTCCGGGTCGCTCTCCGACTCGAAGTACTCGGCCACCCGGAGGTGCCGCTCCAGGCGGTTCGCCCGGCTGATCCGTTCGTGAGCGACTTCGCGGATGATCGACTGGACGAACCGGTATTGCCCGCGCTCGGGAGAGCGCGGATCCTGGTTCACCGAGAGGACCTCGCGAGAAACGAGCGGTTGCAGCGCGGCGGTGAGCTGCTCGAGAGGCTCATCTCGTAGCGCTTGCAGCCCGTCGACGGTGAAGGACTGCCCGAGCACCGCTGCATCCTGGAGCAGCGCTCGCTCGTCGGGGTCGAGCTGATCGAGACGGGCGCCGACCAGACCCTGAAGCGAGTCAGGGATCTCGATGTGGGCAACGTCGCCGGTGACTGCGAACCGGCCGTCCTCGTCTGGTGCGATCAACTCCCGGCTCAGCAGCATGCGCAGCAGCTCGACGGCATACAGCGGTACACCGCCCGACTTCTCGACGAGGGTGGCGACGAGCTCCGGTGGGGCATCGGTGACGACACCGGTGACCAAGTCGCCCATCGTCGATGGCGCCAGCGGGGCAAGGTGCAGGCTGACCGTGTTCGACTTTCCCGATCCCCACGCCGGCCGCCGCTCGAGCAGCTCGGGACGGCCCAGTGTGACGACGAGGATCGGGTGGTCGATGGCCGCCGAGGTCAATTCGTCAATGAAGTCGAGCAGCCCGCCGTCCGCCCAGTGCAAGTCCTCGAACACCATGACGACGGTGTCGATCTCGGCAATACGAGTGAACAGCATCCTCCACGCGGCAAACAGCTCGGCCCGATCTCCGGTCGGTGCTTCGGACAGGCCGAGCAGCGCCTCGAGGCGCGGCTCCATCCACCCCCGGTCGCCGGCGTCCTCGATGTATTCGGCGAGCATGGTTCGCAGCTTGGTGCGGGTCTTGTGATCGTCGTCGGTCTCGGCGATGCCCGAGCGCTGCCGGACCATCTCGCCGAGTGCCCAGAAGGCGAGGCCCTCCCCGTAGGCGGGGGAGCGCCCGTGGTGCCAGTACGTCGTCTCGCTCAGCCCGTCTGCGTAATTCCAGAACTCGTCGGCGAGCCTGCTCTTGCCGATCCCGCCTTGGCCGATGATCGACACCAGCCGGGCTCGTCCGTCCCGCCGGGTGGCGTTCAGCGAGTCGCGGAGGAGGCGGAGCTCGTCGGCCCTGCCGACGAACGGTGGCATCAGCCCGTCGGCGCGGCGGCTCCCAAGGCGACCGCCCACGACCCGAACCGGGCGCCAGGTCTCCACCGGCTGTGCGATCCCCTTCAGCTCGACGGGTCCTGCCGACTCGAACTCGATGGCGGCGGCGGCGCCGTCGACGATCGATTTTCCGACCAGAACTGATCCGGGGTCGGCGGCACTTTGCAGCCGCGACGCCGTGTTGACGATCTCGCCGATGATGAGCCCGGTGGCTTCGTTGCCATCTCCGCCGACCGCCGCTTCCCCGCTGAGGACGCCGGCGCGAGCCATCAGCTCAGCGATGCCTTCGTCCTTGCCGAGCTCTGCGACGCTGTCGACCAGCTCCATGGCTGCACGGACTGCCCGCTCGGCGTCGTCCTCGTGGGCGGTATCAGCGCCCCAGACCGCCATGACCGCATCGCCGATGAACTTGTCGATCGTCCCGCCATATCGGTCGACGGTCTCCCTCGCCCGATCGAAGTAGCGGGTGAGCAGGCCGCGCACCTCCTCGGAGTCCCTGGCCTCGGTCATCGGGGTGAATCCGACCAGGTCGATGAACATCACCGAGATGATCCGACGCTCTTCCGGCCGCACTTGGGTCGGCACCGCCGTCGGGCGAGGCGCTACTGCGGCGGGTGCGTCGTGGCCGACCGGGTTTCCGCATTCGGCGCAGAATTTGTCGTCGGCGGATACGGCGTTGCCGCATTGCGAACAGGCACGCGCGGTCGGCGCCCCGCACTCGGAGCAGAATTTGGCTCCGTCCTTCAGCTCGGTGTTACAGGTGGCACAGTTCATGGCATCAGTTCCCAGGGGAGGAATCTACCCCGTGCCGTGCCGCGGGGTGGGGGGATCTGCAGCCCGCTACGAGCGAAACAGTCGTCTCAATGCCAGCAGCGTCACTGCGAAGGAAGCCCCGATGATGGCGAGATACCGTCCGTCGAGGGCGATGTCGGGGCGACCCTCGATCTGGCCGCCGAGCATGAAGCCGATCCTGGAGTTGGTGGCGTTGACCGTGTTGGCCATCAGAATGCCGATCCTGGACTGATCGACCGTGGCCTCCTCGGTGACCAGTACGACAGCGCCGGACGAGTTCAGCGTGACGTGATCGGACTCGACCATGACCGCCCCGCCCATCGTGATGTCGGTGAGGGCGCTCGACACGTTCTGGACACCGCCCTGTTTGATCGTCACCGTGCCGGCGGCGACATGAGCCGCACCACCCTGGGTGATATTGACGGTCTCGGCGCGCACCTTGTCGTGGATGGTGCCCGGCGGGTCGATCTTGTCGGTCATGCGGACAGTAAAGCTGGCCCGGGGCGCTACGGCAATGCCCCGGGCTGGCAGGGTGCTTACCGATGATGAGTGCTGCGGGCCGCCCTGTGCTCGTGTAACGCGGTGACTCGGCTTCTCCCGACCGTCGACCGTCCGCTGGGGGGTCGCTCAGCACCGTCCTAGTGCTTGGTCTCCTCAACCAGGCGTCGCGCCAGCTCACCGAGCATGGCGACCGCGATCGTCGGCTCGCGATCGAGCAGTTCCATCAGGTCCTGGCGGCTGATGGCAAGGCCCTTGACGTGGCTCGAACAGGAAACGCGTGCGGTGCGAGGTGTGTCGGTGAGCAGCGATAGCTCACCGACGAAGTCGCCCGGACCCCGCTCGATGACCGGCCCGTCGGGGACCCACACCTCGACCGTTCCCTCCTCGATGATGAACAACCCGGCCCCGGGCTGCGCCCGCTCGGCGAGCACGTAGCCGGCGGGACACTCGAACTCGGTTGCCACCGACGCAATGTGCGCCAGTGAATCGTCGTCGAGCGCGGCAAATAGTGGAACGGTACGCAAAGTCTCTGCGGTGGCGGTCTCCACGGCACGAGGGTAGCAGTGGGGTTTCGGGCCAGTTGGCGGCCGGTAGTGAGACGGTGGGCGTCGGTTGACCGTTCTTGCGTAGCAGACGGCCATATCTCGCTCCTGGCTACGCAAGAACGGTTTGGCGGCGACCACGGCCCACCCGGTGATGACCGGGAGCGCCTCAGCATCGCGCCGGGCGCACTACGGTTATGGCCATGAGCCAGCAAGCTGGTCTTCGGGCGATGGAGCGTCGCGTCCTCACCATGAGAGACGAGGGGATCCACATCGACGAGATCGCCAGGCGCATCGACCGCACCCCGGCCCACGTCGGTCGGGTCATCGCCTGGACCGAGATCCCGCGCACCGGGCCTCGGACGAGAACATCCCCAACTGCGATGCAGCGTGCGGTCCTCCGTCTCCGCGCCGACGGGGAGAGCCACGACGAGATTGCGCGCCGCTTCAACCGCGGCCCGAAGTACATTCGCCAAGTTGAAGGCCTTGCGCACTACACGCAGGGACTCGAACTACTCACGTAAGGGGTATCGATGGCAGAGGCAACCAAGCTCATGGTCTGGATTGATCAGGACCTGTGCACGGGAGACGGCATCTGTGAGGAGATCGCCCCGGACGTCTTTCTAGGCCGCGACGACGGGCTGTGGACGGTCAAGGAAGAGGCCTCGCATTTCGGCCAGACGATCTACTTCGACGGCGGCGACGGCTCGGACCATGGTCCCGACATGGCGCGTGGCGTGGCCAGGGTGCCGGACAAGCTCATCGACGATGTGATCGAGGCCGCTGAGGAGTGCCCGGGCGAGTGCATCATGATCGAGCCCTACACCGAGTCGGTGATCGCCGGCCGGGGGATCTAGCTGCCGGCCGGCTGCGGCGCGACGTACGTGATCACGGTAAAGGAGAGGTAGGCGATCGCAACCGCCACGGCGATGGGGATGACCGCCGCCGCCTCGAGCCCAACCGTTGCGGCTGCGATGAGGGTCAGGCTGAGCGGCGCGTTGAGGAAGGCCCCCGGTACCGCCGCCATCATCGCCGCAACCGCAAGTGAGAGCGGTACGCCCGGGATCAAAAGATGAACCAGGACTCCGGAGGTGCCTCCGATGAAGATCATCGGGAACACGTTTCCACCGAGAAAGCCGGCTGACAGACTCAGCGAGACGGCGATCATTTTCGCAATCAGCACCACGGCGACGAACCCGGTGCTGACCAGTGTGGCGCTCTCGATGACGGTGCTCAGCTGGGCGCTCCCCGAGCTCAAAGTCAGCGGCAGCGCCATGGCGATCAACCCGACAAGGGCACCACCGATCGTGGCGCGCACCAGAGGATTGGTGAGACGACCCGATGCGCGGCTGATGGCAACGTTGATGACGACGATCATCAGCAGCGTGAGGGCGGCGAAGACCCCAAGCAATGCGCCAACCAGCAAGTCGGCGAATTCAAAGGTGTACGACGGAACCTGATAGGCATCGAGCAGGGTGCTCTCGGTGATCCCGAAGAACACCACAAATCCGATCGTTGCCGCGATCAGCTGGGGGATGAACGCCGCCACATACCGGCGCTTTTCGGTCGGCGAGAGCTCGGAGGTGAGCACTACGGCGAATAGGGGCGCGCTGAAGGCCGATCCCATGCCGCCGGCCATGCCCGTGAGCGTGTATTCGGTTTTTGCCTCGCCCTCACCGGTGCCCCAGCGGGTCACGACCCAGGCGCCGATTGCTCCGCCCCCAACCGCCAAACCGAAGGAGGGTCCGAGGCTGGCTCCGACGATGAGGGACACGGCCGACACCAGGACCAGGCGAGGCCCGCTCAACGGATCGACCCATCCGCTTTGTATGAAGGCAACGGCACCGGGGACGTCGTCCGGGATGTCGAGCCCGCGGCGCAGCACGGCCACGAGCAACCCGCCGGCGGCGGTGAGCGGAATCCACCACCATTCTCCGGCCCACCACCCGCTCTCGGCGTCTCCGAAGAAGAACGCGGTGCCGATCCCGGCGGCTGCTGTATAGATCAGAGCGAGAACGCCTGCCGCCAGGCCGATCGGCACGGCGAAGCCAAGGAGTCGGCGATACCAGGCCTGATCGAGCGGGAGCACGCCGAGACCATAACGAATTCGATCCAGCGCTTGCGTGGCAGGTCGGAGGAGGGGCCGTTGAAGCTGATCGCAGTCACCGCAGCGCTTGCCGCAACATTGCTCGCTGCGTGTGGAGGTGCTGCAGGGCCGGCGGTGACGTCGAGCAGCCTGGCGCCCGCTCCATCGACGACTACAACCACGGCGGCTGCGACGACGACCACCACCGTCGCCGCGACCTCGACTACAGAGACGACCGCTACCAACGTCGTGACGACGATCGACGTTGTCGGTGACGACGCGCTCACCGCTCAGACCGAAGCAGCGCTCCAGCTTCTCGCCAAGGACGCGGCCGACGGTTACGCCCAGGTGGTCGCATATATCCTGACGATCGAGTCGGTGGTTGCCGGCTCCGGCATGGACGTGTTCACCAAGACCTACCTGGTCGGTGACGAGACCGCTTTTGCCCCCGGGTTCGATGATGACGACCAAACCGTGTGGCTGGCCGGCACGATCGTGCATGACTCATGTCACAGCAGGCTCTACAGCGACGGTGAGGAGTACATCGGCCGCAACGCCGAGCTGGCGTGCATGCTCGACCAGTTGGCCGCCCTCGAGTCGATCGACAGTGACTTCTTCGAGGACTACGTCCAGGGGCTCATCGACGGCGTCGACGACCCGGAGAACGCATACTGGAACGATCCGAACCGGCACTGGTAGACGACCGGCACGCCGGCATCGGCCTCGTTTCGGTCACCTAGATCGAGACCGTGTACACCAGGGCCGTTCCCTCGAGCACCACGGTGCCGTCCTGATTGGTGATGGTGGTGCGCAATGTCGTGATCGGCTTGTCGGGCCGCACCTCGAGCACCTCGACCTCGGCAGTGATCTCATCGCCTGGTCGCACGGGCGCGGTGAAATCCCAATCGACATGGAGAAACACGCTCCCGGGACCCGGCAGATCTTCGGCGACCACCGCGTTGAGGAGGCCGGAGGTCACGCCGCCCTGGACGATGATGCCCGCGAACTGGCTTGCCGACGCCAGCTCTTCGTCGTAGTGGAGCGGATTGCGATCCCCGGTGAGCTCGGAGAACAGTTCGATGTCGTGAGCGGTTACTCGACGGGTCCGGTGCGCCGTCTGACCGACCTCGATCGCGCTCACGATGGCAGCCCCGCCTTGCGCAGCCCGTTGAAGTAGTGGTCCATGTCGTCCTGGCGCCGCCAGCGCAGATTGCGGGCGAACTGCTCAACGGTCAGGTCGGGTCGATTCGCCATCATGAATCCGATGTAGGGCCTGGCGTCGTCGGGCCGGCCAAGCTGCCCCAACGTTGCCGCGGTGATCGCCCATGCCTGCAGGCTTTCAGGGCCCGCCGATGTTCCTTGAAGGCCCCAGGCCAACGCGGCGTCGTAACGGCCTTCGAGGTAGTGGGCAAAGGCGAGGTTGGTGGCGATGACATGGCGCCACGGTTCATGCTCGGCCCCTCGCCATCCACGGCTCAGCCATTCCACGGCGTCGGTGAAGTCGGCCGTGCGAACCCAGGCGCCCCCCGCCCACAAGACCACCATGGCTTGGTTCGGGGCGAGCTCCACAGCGTTGCGGGCCAGATGAGAAGCTTGGTCGAAATCCCCGGCGTTCGCTCTGACCATTGCCAGCATGCCGGCTGCGGCGCCCTCCCCGGGGGCGATCCGATATAGCGTCTCGGCCACTTCGGCGAGCTCGTCGATCGGTTTTCGGCCCTCTACCCGCCATCGCTGGATGAACAGCTCGAACCAGGTGGCGCCGAGGAAGGTGTAGGCGTCGACGAAGGTGGAGTCCCGTTCGACGGCTGCCTCAAAGAGCGGGATTGCCTCCATCAGCTCGTCTTTCGTGCCGCCGTTGAAGTGCCAGCGCCCTCGGATGAACAGATCCCAGACATCGAGCTCCTGGGGGCGGTCCGGGCGTTTCTCGCCCTCGGCGCGGTCCAAGGCCGGATGAACCCTCCCGGCGATCTCGTGAACGATCTCGTCCTGGAGCGCGAACACATCGCTCAGCTCACGATCGAAGCGCTCCGCCCACACATGGTGCCCGGACTCGGCCTCGATGAGCTGGGCGGTGACGCGGATCCGGTCTCCAGAGCGGCGCACGCTGCCCTCCACCACGTGGGTGGCGTCGAGCTCTCTGGCGATGCGCCGTACATCCTTCGCTTGACCCTTGTAGGCAAAGGTCGAGTTTCTTGCCAGCACCTGCAGGTCTGGATAGCGGGCAAGGGCGGTGATGAGATCTTCGGTGATGCCATCGGTCAGGTACTCGTCCTCGTCGCTCTCGCTCATGTTGTCGAACGGGAGGACCGCGATCGCCGCGAGCCGGTATGAGCCGGTTGCGGCCGGCGCGGGCCTTGGTGCGGTGTGGCCGTCGAGCGTCACCCGCCAGGCATGGACCGGATCCGGGATGTTCTTCACCGGGACGTCGCCCAGGTCTTCGAACCTGACGTCGAGCCGGTTGCCGACCTGGTGGCGGACGGACTCGGAGACACAAATTCCGCCGGGATCGGCCAGTCCCTCCAGCCTGGCCGCTACGTTGACGCCGTCGCCATAGACGTCACCATCGTCCTCGAAGATGATGTCGCCGAGGTTGATCCCGATGCGCAGCTCCATGGCCCGGGTCTCCGAGACGGAAGCGTTCCGCTCTGCCATGAGTTCCTGGATCTCAACAGCAGCCTGGAGGGCTTCGACCACCGACGAGACCTCGACCAGGTAACCATCGCCGGTGCCTTTGACGATCCGGCAGCCGTGGTTGAGGAGAATCGGATCGATGTCGTTGCGATGGGCCTTGAAGGCGGCGTGGGTCCCTTCTTCGTCCTCGGCCATCATCGTCGAGTACCCCACGACGTCGATGACCGCGATTGCCGCAAGGCGTCGGTTAACCATGAGCGCCGAAGATAGCGAGAGTCTCTACAGCTTTTCGGCGAAACCCCGGATCCGATCGGTGATCACCATCAAGGCGTCGATGGAGCTCCTCGGGTCCCCTGGGAACTGCAGGCTGTGATCCGCTCCCTCGATCTCCAGTGCCTCGGCCGTCTCCAACACATGGACGAGCTCGGTGTCCCACGTGGCATCGGCCGTCCCCCCAATCAGCAACGTCGGGACGGTCGACGCTTCAAGCGTCGTGCGCACTTTCGCTTCGGCGAGCAGCGGAGTGAGCCATACCCCGGGGATTCCCTGGTCGGCCGAGTCCGGGATGGCGAGTGTGGTCAGCGACTTGGCCACGATCAAGCGGGTTGGGACGGCACCGATGAACGTGATTGCAGCGTCGTATCGGTCGGTGACCCAGCGGGCGGCGTCTTCGGCGCGGTCCCATTCGTCCCAGACCTGAAGCACCGTCCAGCCATCGGTCTGGAGCGCTTCTCTGGCGAACCAGAGCAAGGGCGCCGCCGGGAGGTATCCGGCCCCGGGTAGTAGCACGGCGACGCGTTTTGGGTCACCAGGAAACAACTGTCCCCGGCTGATACCAAGATCGACTTCTTGCACGGTGCCGAGCGTACCTTGGAGCGACCCAATCAAGCATTTGCGAACCCCGAGTTGCTTCGCTTTGGAGCGGGGACCGCCCGCATTTGGCGCCGAGCGCACTGCAAGGCCCCAAACAACCATGGCCTATCGGCGGGACAGCCTCGCCGCGAGGTGGAGTGCCCCTTGGGGCACTGCCGTCGTTGCCATCCCCATCGTGTAGGCCAGATCGTCTCCGTCTACTCGGAGGCTCCTCCAGGTCCGAATCATGCGGTCATCGCCGGCGATGGCGACGCTGGTGAGCTCGATCGAAACGCGGCCTCCGGCGTTGGAGATCTCGCCGCGCAGGCTCTCGACCCGATCGGTTCCCTGGGCGTTCATCACGCGCAGCGTTGCGTCATCGGCGAGCTCGATGAACCCGGTCTCGACATGAGAGCCGACATCGTCGCCGTCAAGCCGGCGCCACGTCTGCTGCAGATAGTGCAGGAAGCCTCCCGCGGTGCCCTCGCGGATTTCGAGGACTTCGCGGTATGGCATTGTCTCGAGCGTCGGGAACTCGATCGTGCCGCTTCCCTCCCAGGTGCCGACCAATGTGCTGAGAGCGGTCCACGCCGTTCGTGCTTCCACGTCGGCACGCTACTCCGGTGAATAGCGTCATCGAGCATGACAGCGACCGCGATCGCCTCGGCGCTGTATCAAGAGGTGGTGGGAGGCATACTCGCAACCGGCTTCCTTTGCCGTGAGCAGACGACCGAGGTTTTCGCGGTGACGGCATACGCGCCACCTCTCGGCTGAATCGGTAGGTTCGGGTAGACATCCGACGCGTTCGTTCGTGTGTCTTCACAGTATGAGGGCAGAGAGGAACCTGAGACGGCCCATGGCCGGCCGGAGCGATGAACCCCAGGTCGTCCGTGCCGTTGCGGACTACGACGACTTCTATTTGCGGGAGTTCCCGCGCATGGTCGCCGTCGCCTACGGATTGTCCGGGAGCCGGTGGGCTGCCGAGGAGCTGGCTCAGGAGGCCCTGATGCGGGCCTACAACAACTGGAGCAAGATCGCCACCTACGAGAAGCCGGGGGCGTGGTTGCGCCGGGTGACGATCAACCTCGCCACTTCGGAGGCTCGGCGTCGGATCTCCGAAGCCAAGGCGCTCGCTCTGGCCGCGGTGGGACAGCGCACCCCGCTCGAGGCCCACGGCGATATCGAGGGGGCCTTCTGGGACCAGGTCCGGATGCTGCCGAGGCGCCAACGCGAGGCCATCGTGTTGCACTACGTCGACGGGCTTTCCATCAGCGAGATCTCCGAGGTGCTCGACGTCGCAGAGAGCACCGTCCGCACCCATCTCCAACGTGGCCGCGACACCGTGACCGCCGCCCTTGGCGAAGGAGGAGAGGCGTGAACCACGACGACTTCACCAGGCACGGGACCGATCTTCTGCAACGAGTGCAGCAGCAGGTAGACGCACCGAAGCGGCTGCGCCAGCTCGGCGGCCGCCAGCGCAACACTCGGGTGGCGTTCGCCGCAGTGGCTGCGGCGGTCGTGTTGTTCGTTGCCCTGCTCGGTGGCTTGTGGTGGCTGTCCGACGACATCGCGCCCGCAGATCAGCCGGGAACAACGACGACGCTGCGCGCTTTGCCGGTTGAGGCTTCGATCGTTCTTCTCAGCCAGTTCACCGTCGACGAGGCGACGGGCACCTGCTCGGGGGAAGGCGACTTCACCATCTTTGTGGCCGCCTCGGAGGTGCGTTTCGTCGATGAGTTGTCACTCAACATTGTCGAGACCTTCCAGCTGCCAGAGGGCAGCGTCATTGGTGCGGCCGAGGTGGCCCGCCTGGGCGGTTCCCCGGTGAGCTCCGACGCCTGCCGATTCTCACTCTCGACCGGATTCGCTATCGATGACTTCGACGGGCGGATTCTCGACGCAGGATTCGATCCCGACCCCGGTTCGGACGTGAACATTGGACAACGAATCACGTTTTTCTATGGAGGAGACCAATGAGTACTCACTACCGATGGCTTGGCCTCATCGCGGCGATGGCGCTCATCGTCGCCGCCTGCGGATCGTCAGAACCGGCCCCCGATGCCGGCGCCGCGCCGCAGGATGAGCCCACCACGCCCACCACGACGACGCAAGCCGTCGAGCCGGAACCCTCCGAAGAGGAAGACGATGCTCCCTCCGGCTCCACCCTCGACGACTATCTGGTTGCGGTCATCAATACCACTGCCGACTGGGGGGACTGCGTCGTGCAGGTCGAGCAGGATGCCAACGACGCGCAACCAGACGAGCCCACCGAAGAGGACCAGCTGGAATATGCCAGGGCCTATGTCGGTGGCCACATCGACTGCTGGCAGGGAGAGCATGATGCCATCGCCGCCCTTCAGTCCTCCGCCGAAGCTGTGACGGCGCACGCCGACCTCGTGGCGGGCCGCAGCGCCTATCTGGCGGCCATGCGCGCCGGCTTCGACCAGGCCGAAACCGTCGACGGTTACTTTGCGCTGCAGTTTGATCCGCCTCCGGACGTGATTGCGGCGTACGTCGTATGGGTCGATGCCTGTGGTGCCTTGGAAGCTGTGGCCACGAGCAACGGCATCGACGCAGAGCTGAGCTGCCCGGTTCAGTTTTCCGGGCCTCCAGGGGCTGTGACACCGGTGACGGTTTTCGTCGATGCATCGGCGTGGCTGGTCGAGCCCGGGGGAATCCTCCAGGACGAGGGTTCTGGCATCGAGATCACGATCGTGAATTCCGACGATGTCGCGCACAAGCCGGTGATCATCTTCCTCTTCTCCGGTAGCTCATCAACGCTTCCCATCGTCGACGGCGTGCTCGATCTCAGTCGCTGCAATGTGGCATCCGATGAGGAGGATCCGAGCCCGCCACCGGCGTACTTCGGGTGCGAGTACCCCACTTCTCTTGGAGACAACGTACGCGTCGTTGAGGAACTGGCGCCAGGAGATTCCGTGCAGGTGATGGTCGGCAGCGGAGGAGGGACCCTGGTGGTCCTGGACTACGTGCCGGGGGCGTATGAGGCCGGCCAGTTCGTGGTGCTCGAAGTCTTGGCGTTCGAATAGGGAGACGTTCAGCGGGGGTGTTTCACCTCGGCGGTGGCGAGATCCCCGGCCGGTTCGAAGCCGAGCACCAGCCCGAAGAAGGACAGCTCGGCTTCGAGCGAGTGCACGATGTTGGCGGCATTGCGAAACCCGTGGTCCTCGCCCTCGTACAGCACGAGAGCATGGGTTACACCCTTCGCATCGAGCGCCTCGGCGATGAGCCGTGCCTGGTCGGGAGGCACGACGGTGTCCTCGAGGCCCTGGAACAGGATGACCGGCCGGTCGAACCCGTCGAGATGATTGATCGGCGAGCGATCACGCTTGGCTTCCCTCGAGCCGACCAGCGAGTCCTCGTAGCGTGACTCGAACTTGTGGGTGGATTCCTCGAGGAGCTCCAGATCGGCGATGCCGTAGTAGCTGGAGCCAGCGGCGAATGCATCGTCGAAGGCGAGGGCAGCGAGCGTCGTGAATCCGCCGGCGCTTCCTCCCGTGATCGTCAACCGCTCAGGGTCGACCAGCCCTTTGTCCGCCAGGTAGCGGGCTGCTGCGACTGCGTCCTCCACGTCGGTGATCCCCCACTGGCCCTTCAAGCGATCTCGATATGGCCGTCCGTACCCGGTTGACCCCCGATAGTTGATGTCGACGACACCAAAGCCTCTGCTGGTCCAGTACAGGTAGGTCACCCGGAGCGCCGGCACCACGTTCGACGTTGGCCCGCCGTGGACCATCACCCGCAGCGGGGGCAGCTCTTCGTCCGGGCCCGCAACGTCGGGGTTGGTCGGCGGGTAGTAGAAGCCGTGGGCCCTTTCGCCGTCGCCCGTTGGGAAGGTGATCCTCCGCGGGTCTGGAACGAATGCCGGATCGACGAGATCGGGGTTGGCGCGCACCTCGAGTTCGGAGTCTCGGTCAACGTCCAGTTCGACGATCCGATTCGGTCGCTTGGGGTGAACGCCGACGAAGAACACCCGGCTGTCGCCGTCGGTCGTCACCGAGTCGTACCGCGAGTAGTCGAGATCGAGCTGGCGGAGGCTGCCCTCAGTATCGAGGATTCCAAGCCGGTGTGCGCCGTCCTCGAAGTACGCCACCGCGATCCGTCCCTCCGACAGGAATCCGTAGCTCGATTGGCCGAACAGCCATTGGGCAAGGCGGCCTCGACCTCTCTTCCGAGAACGGTGCGGGCCGTGGATCCGTCGTAGCGGAACAGGTTCCACCATTCCCCGGGGTCGGCTGCGAAGTAGAGGCCGCCGTCGGGGCCCCACTCGGGTTGCACCACCGAGATCGCCGGGCCGCCGGCGATGCGCTCAGGGTTACCCAATGCGTCGACCGGTGCCACCCACAGGTCGGTTCCGTCCCATGGCATGTTCGGGTGGTCCCATGACAACCAGGCCAACAGGGACCCGTCGGGGCTCACTCGCGGCGAAGCCACGAAATCGGTCCCGGTGAACACCACCTCGGGCTCACCCGAACCGTCGAGCGGGATCCGTACCAGTTCGTTGACCGCCTCACCCTCCGGCGGATGAGATTCCCGAACGCAGAGAACATGGTCGCCGGTGATCTGCCCGTCGGCGTAGCGAAGGGATTGCGGGCGCGGCGGCTCCGGTGTGATCGGCTCCGGGGCGTTGCCGGGCGTGAGTCGGTACAACCGCTGGTCGGCGTCATCCGAGTAGACGATGGTTCCGTCGGCCACCAGGTATTCGCCGCCGCCGTACTCGTGAACCCTGGTTCGCACGTCGACTTCAGGGGGGACCACGTCGAGCGGTTCATCCGATCCTTGCCGGCGGACGAGTACTTGGCGTCCGCCCTCCCCCGGCCGGAGTTCCAGCCAGTACAGGTCTTCGCCGTCGAGGCGGATGTCGCCGAAGCCAACAGACTGTGCGACGGCCGTGGCGGCATCAACGGGTGACTCCCAGGAGCCGTATGGGGCGGTGCTCGTCATGTGGCGGTTCGCTTCCACTCACCGTCTATCCACGGGGTCAGCTCATCGCCTGTCCGCTGGAACAAACGCCGCATGAGGCCGTCGCCACCAGTGGTGCGCCGGTGCTCGGCGGTACTCATCGGCTTGAACGGTTCGAACAGGTCCACCCGCAGTCACTCCTCAGCGTCGGCTGACCAGCCTAGGAAGTCGGGTCGTGTTGTGGCTCCGCTAGGACGGTGTTGAACAATGACGAGTGCCCTGAGCCGCCGCTCGCTTGAGTGTTGCGGTGACTCGGTTTCTCCAGTCAGCGCCGGCACGCTGGAGGATTGTTCAACACCCTCCTAGGGAGTCGATGTTGGCGGCGGGCGGAACAGGTCTTCGGGGTGTTCGGGGAACCCGGTGCAACCCAGCAAAGCATCGACAACCTCTTTCAACTCACCGGGAATCCATGGCGTGTCGGCGAACGCGCCGCGCTCTGTGGTGGCGTCTAGCTCGGTCTGGAAGTCGATGCACGCTTGCTTGTCGACGGCTACTGCGGTGCGGTAAGCGGCCATCTCGGGAGTCTGGGAGAGCTCCACCCAGTTCGCTGCGGTGCCCGCCCGGGCGCCGAGCGCCTCCCGGGCGGAGGTGAAACGATCGTCAAACAGGAGGTTGTGGAGGTCGGCAACCTGTTCGGGAGGCTGAATGGCGTCGATGGTCTCCCGGAGCTCGACCTCGATCTCCCCGACACCGTCGAGAGCTGTCTTCAAGTCCCGGGGTGTGAAGTCGGAGAGCTGAGCCCCGTCGGCGACGAGCACCGCCCCTTGCGGGCTCGTGACGAGTACCTCGTATTGCTCGATCGTCCGGATCAGGCTGGTATTCAGGCGCTCGACGTACTCGGACAGCGACATCTCGCCGCCGCCACATCCCCACAGCAGCAACGTGACTGCCAACGCCAGCGGGACGAAACGCTTGACGGCCGTCAGTTAAGCAGTGCCCTTTGGTTCCCCCTGCGCTGCCGAGCCGGCGGAGGACCGATCTAGCCGACCTCGGCGCTCGAGCGATGACCGGTCCCGACCTTGTCTTCCTTGAGTCGCCGCTCGGCTTGGGCGACCGCGACCCGTACCTCGATCAAGGTGTCCGGCGTGACCGAGATGGACGATATCCCGCACTCGACCAGGAACGCGGGCACCTCGTCCGGGTAGTCCGACGGTGCCTGGCCGCAGATGCCGATCTCCAGGTCGTGACCGACGAACGAGTCGATCGCCTGGCGCATTAGCTCCGCCACCGCCGGAGAGCGGGCATCGACTGACGGCTGATAGTGCTCCAGGTCGTCACGCGACACCGCATAGACGGATTGGACGAGGTCGTTGCTGCCGATGGAACCCCCGGAGAGGTGCATGTCGGCGATGAAACGGTCGGCTTCGATGACATTCGACGGCACCTCCACCATGAGAAAGAGGGGAACCCCGGCGTGTGGTGACAGTCCCCGCTTGTCGAGGAGATCCACCACTTGCCGCCCCTCTTCGGGCGACCGGCAGAAGGGCACCATGATCTGCAGGTTGTCGAGGCCGATCTGCTGGCGGACGTATTGCAGCGCCTCGCATTCCATGTCGAAGGCGGGGAGGAAACGAGGATCCAAGTACCGCGCCGCGCCGCGCCAGGCGATCATCGGGTTTTCCTCCACGGGCTCGAACAGCCGCCCCCCTAGGAGCCCGCGGTACTCGTTGGATTTCAGATCGGAGAGGCGCACCAGAACCGGCCGGGGATAGAACGCCGCGCAGATCAGTGCGATCCCGTACTTGAGCTGGTCGACGAAGAACTCCCGTCGGTCGGCGTAACTCGGGGTGCGCCGCTCAATGGCACCGAGCAGCGTTTCGAGCTCGTGGCGGTCTTCCTGGTGCAAACGCTCGTGGTACGGCGCGAGCTCGTCGGCGATCTCCCCGGTTCGTACGAACTCGGTCAGCTCGTCGAAGTAGAGCAAGGCCAACGGGTGAATACCGACCTGGGCGGTGAGGATGAACTCGATGCGAGCCAGGCCCACGCCGTCACTCGGCAGCATTGCATCGCGCAGGGCCTTGTCGGGAAAGCCGACATTGAGTTTGATGAGGGTGGAAAGGTCATCCAGCTCGTCGACGGCTACCCGCTCCACCTCGTGTGGGTGACGCCCCTGGTAGACGTATCCGGTTTCGCCTTCCGCACAGGAACCCGTCACTTCCTGCAAAGGGGCGAGGATCTTGGTGGCGTCGTCACAGCCGACGATCGCCGGAATGCCGAACTCGCGTGCAACGATGGCGGCGTGGGACGTGCGCCCGCCCCGTTCGGTGACGATCAGCGACGCCTCCTTCATCATCGGTTCCCAATCAGGTGTCGTCATCTCGGTGACCAACACGTCCCCCGCATCGAAGACGCGCTCCTCGGGTCGGATGTTCTCCAGGTCCTTCCCGCTACTCAACAGGTTGCGCAGGTTGCGCTTGCGGACGATGACCTCTTCGTAGTCGGCGTAGACGCGGACCTTGCCGGCAGCGATCCTGTTCCCAACCGCCTGTCCACTCGCCAGGACCTTCCCGCCCTCCTTCAATGACGATATGAGCTCCGGAGCCATCGAGTACGTCTCGATCGCATGTTCGGTCGTTTGTGCCGAGTGAACCGTCTCCGGTCGCGCCTGGACGATGAACAGGGCGCCGCTGTAGCCGTCCTTTGCCCACTCGATGTCCATTGGCATCCCGTAGTGGTCCTCGATGCGCAGTGCCATTCGGCCGAGCTCGAGTGCTTCGCTGGGATGGAGCGACCAGCGTCTGCGGTGGCTCGCCTCGACATCGACGCTCTCTGTGGTGGTGCCACCCTGGATGGAATAGACCAGCTTGCGGTCCTTGGCCCCGAGAACCCGGTGCACCAGGGCACTCCGTCCCCGTCGCAACCCTTCTTTCCAGATGACAAACGTGTCCGGGGAGACGTTGCCTTGGACGACCAGCTCGCCGAGCCCGTATGCCGAGGAGATGTGGATCACGTTCGGGTTCCCCGAATCCGGGCCGATCGTGAACATCACCCCGGAGGTGGCGATGTCGGAGCGAACCATCTTCATCACGATCACCGAAATTGCGCCCACCAGTGGGTCCATCCCAAGACCGAGCTGGTAGCTCACCGCCCGTTCGGTGAAGCCGCTGGCAACGCAGAGTTTCCAGGCTTCTACGACGTTGTCGACGCCGCGCACGTTGAGGAACGTTTCATATTGGCCGGCGAAGGAGGCGATGCTCGAATCTTCCTTCGTCGCAGACGATCGGACCGCCGCGTCCACCTCCTGCCCGTACTCCTCGCAGAGTGAGCGATAGCCTTCTCCAAGGCCTTCCTCGATCAGTTTCGGCAGCGGGGTGCCGACGACGAATGCCCTGGCCAGCATCGTTCGCTCGTGCATGTCGAGATGATTCCCTGCGGGCACCTCCCGCAACAGGATCCCGAGGGCGTCCTTGAGGTTCTCGGCTCGAGCCGCTTCCGCTTTGAGGCCGGCCAGGTGGTCCTCGACGGGAAGATCCGCCCACGTGCCGGGGGTAACCGGCGTCTCGAGGAACAGGTGGTAGGCGTCGGCGGTGGAGGCGAAACCGTTGGGGATCCGAATCCCATCCCCAGCGAATACGTTGTAAAGCTCTCCCAGGCTGGCCGCCTTGCCACCGACGATGTCGACATCGGTGAGCTTGATATCGCTGAACCAAAGAATCGGGCGCGAAACGTGGCTTGCTCCCGAGCTGGCCGATGCCGACATGGCGTCCCCCGTATCACGCAAGGCTCTTCGACGAATACCGGTCCACCGCATGAAGAGTGTAGCGACCACCAGGTGCCCGGGCCCTGGGAGACGTCGCGTGCACCGGGGAGCACCTATACGGCTAGTTTCACGACCTGCCAAGCCGGGCGAACCCCGCAATAGGCGATAGCGCGTATGTGACTCTCGATATGCGTGGTTGCTCCGATGCTGATCTAGCCCTAGGTGGCTATGTCAGCGCAGCGCAGGCCAGAGTGGGCAGATCCGGACCCACTTGGCCGCTGGTCGTCAGTGTTTCGTTGTCGAAGTTGATCACGACGGAACGACCGATGACCGAAAGGTCTCCGACCGGGACGTCCAGGGCGTTTGGTATACGCCCGGTCTTCGCGAGTACGAAGTTGCCGTCCTTGTCGATGGAAAGAAACTCTCCTCCAACATCTTGCCAGACGTATGTGTCTCCGTCCGAGTTGGTGAATGTCACTATCAGGTGGGCTACGAGGTGGTAGACGTGTCTGTTGCCTTTGGACTCCTTGACTGAGAGGTAGCCATCGAATTCAACGTCGAGAAGATCGCCGGTGCCGCAAAGGTCGAGGCCTGTCACTGTGGCCATGAGCGGGATGATTGTCTTGTTGCCGTTTCCATCGGCCGGGGCTTGTGCCAGAGCCGCAGGCACGAATGCGACTGTGGCGACGAAAGCCGCCCCAAGCAGGATTGAAAAGCGTCTGAGTTGGGTCATCCTCAACCTCCGAGGTTGTGCGTCCGTTTGTATGGAGCTGCGTCACTTCGCGGCTATCAATCACCCTATGTCCACAACCGGGCACGAAGTGCCAAGAAATCCCTCCGACCGCACACATCACCGCCAGGCCAATCGTCCATCGCGTCAATACGACCGCTCGGTAGCCAGCAACCTGTTCCCCAAAATCTGGCCTACAGCCCGATCCGAGGCAGCGCATATGTACCGAAAGGGAGGGTCAGATTGGTGTGGCTAGCCGTGGTTCGGACCGGGCCTCTTGTAGGTTTCGCCTGCCGGTTAGGGTCGCCCGACAGATATCGCTTGGAGGAATAGAGAGATGGAGCCGCAGGAACAGGCTGGCGTGTTGCTGGGCAACGCAGCCGGCTACGTCGCCACGAGGACTATCCGAATAGGCCTCGATCATGGGCTGTTTGCGCTTATCGCTGAGCGGGGCCCGGTCAGTTCGGCGGATCTTGCCGAGTTTTCGGGGATAGACGTGTTGTATTCGGAGGTGTGGTGCCGGTCGGCGTTCGCCGCCGGCGTATTGGAGGGCCACGACGAGGGTGCATACACCCTTGCTCCCCACATTGAAGTGTTGCTTCTCGATAAGAGTTCGCCGGGATACGTCGGAGGTCTCTTCAAGGTGCTGACGCAGCCAGAGATGTTCGACACCTTTGATAGGAATTTGGAGTCCGGTGAGCGGATCTGGTGGGATCAGACCAGCCCGGCTTGGATCGCAGCGGTCGGAGAGACCGGAGGGGCTTTCAACACACGGTTCATACCCGGTGGTATCTCGAAGGTTCCTGGCGCCAACGACCGTCTCGTCGCTGGGCAGAAGGCTCTCGAGCTGGCTTGCGGGACCGGTGTCGGCCTGATGCGTCTCGGCACCGAGTATCCCAATCTTGATCTTGTCGGCCTCGACGGCGACGCTCATTCGCTGGACTCGGCTCGGTCGCTGATCGACGATGCAGGGATGAGCAACAGAGTTCGTTTCATCCACTCAAGCATGGAAGACCTCGATGCCGTAGAGGAGTTCGATGCGATATCGATCAATGTGTCGATGCACGAATGTCGCGACCTGGAAAAAGTGACCGCAGCCGTCCATCGAGCTCTGAAACCCGGCGGCTACTTCCTCAACTCAGATTTCCCGTTTCCCGAGACCGGAGATGGCATCAAAACTGTGCCGGGTCGAATCATGTCAGGCATCCAGTTCTTCGAAGCGTTGATTGATGACCAACTGCTACCTGTGGACTTCTACCTCGACCTGTACCAACGCCACGGATTCTCCGAGACCGGAATCGTCGAAGTCACGCCACTTCACGCCATCACCTGGGCAAGAAAGTAGACAAAGAAGACTCCAAGACCGCGAACAGCCGTCAGCCTCAATAACCATCAACCTTCGCTCGGTCGCCTGAGCCGCACATATGGGCGGGTATCCGCGGGGTACGGTGTCCGACTCTGATGCCAGGGGAACGAAGCTGAGGTCTGATGAATCGAACTACCGCAGCCTGGTTTGGACTCGCTGGTGTCTTGCCCCTTTTCGGGTCGGCCCTGTTCGCGTTCAGCGATCCCGTGTACTACAACCCGTCGTCGTTCACCGACTATGCGGCAGTGGTGACCCTGGCTGCTGTCGGCGTCGCCACCGGCATTGCGCTGATCCTATTGTGGCGAGATCCACCCGTGGCACGTGGTTCACTGTTCCTTCTCTTCGCCGGGATTGGGGCGGCGGCTGAGGGCCTAGGTGATCTGCTTGAGGACGTTTTCGATATCGAAGCTGCCGTCTGGCTGTTCTTTGGGGGTGGGCTGGCGATGATGGTGAGTCTGCTGATAGCTGGAATCGCGGCGTTCACTGTTCGTTCGCCGCGGCGATGGAGCGGACTGTTCCTCCTCGTCGCCGTGCCTGGAGGGTTATACGGCTTCGGGCTCGTCATGATGGGGGTGTCATGGATCCTGTTCGCCCTCTGGATCGTGTATCAACACCGCGCCTTCGTGATTGCGCTTGCGGTCGCTGCGGTCCTGATGCTGGCGACGGCTGTCTATCTGTATGGAGATGAAGTCGTCGCACTGTGAGTAAACGGCCGCGCCGACAACCTATGGGCGGGTGTGGATCTCCACCTGTGCTGTGCTCAGCCGTGGGAGTACGTGAGTCTTGGTGGCACGCAACTTCTCGTTAGCTTGGGGCGGGTGTTTGGGTTTCACCCGGTCAACTTGGCGTTCCGATTCGGCCTCGAAATCGCCGCACTGATCGCTCTCGGTGTGGGCGTGTACAGCGTCGTCTCGGGACCCTTCGCCTGGGTCTTGGCGATCGCAGTGCCAACGGTCGCGGCCGTCGCCTGGGGTACTTTCAACGTCCCGGGAGACGAAAGCCGGTCGGGCGGGGCACCAGTGCCGGTGCCAGGCACCGTCCGCCTCATCATCGAGCTCACCGTTTTCGTTTCAGCGGTGGTGCTGGTCTCGTTTGCCTCACCGATCGCCGCGGTCCTGCTCGGCGTTGCCGTAACGATTCACTATCTGCTGTCCACCGACCGCGTGCGATGGCTCCTCACACACTGACCACGACGAGCTCGCGTGCCTTGGGTTAGCGCCGGGACCCCGGTTTTGCGGTGGCCTTGGAGGTCGCACTCATGAGCG
>Ga0255058_10000118_pt1 | contig 47224 bp, 59 predicted proteins | sample Cases_109_9_MG_FD_188637 | JGI IMG/M metagenome (GOLD analysis project Ga0255058, IMG submission 188637) | Seawater microbial communities from Amundsen Gulf, Northwest Territories, Canada - Cases_109_9 | ecosystem: Environmental > Aquatic > Marine > Gulf | place: Canada: Northwest Territories...
CCACAGATTCGGAGGTGGGTCAACGTTGTCAGCAGGGCCGGGAACTCGCCTATCGGTGAACTGCCTGACATCTGGGACATCGAGTGGCCGGAACTTTACGAGCCCAACATCGTCGAGTTCTCGTCGTCCGTGGCCGCGCTGGCAAACGCTGGCGTGCTGCTGGTCAACAACGGAATCTTCAGCGAGGCTGAGGTCCGGGACAATGGCACGCTGACCAAGGCCTACCCTCACCAGGACATCACGACCGTCGAGGCAGAGCCGGACGAGACCGAGCCTGAGGGCATCAAGGGAGAGCCGGAGCTCAGTGACATCGACGGTGATGAAGACATTCAGAAGACTGCGCTAAATGGCGCACAATTCTCCGAACTCCGAGAGCTCAGTAAGGACGTGACCGAGGGCGCGCTTCCACTGCAAACGGCAGTCAGGGCGGCGATGTTCGGATTTCAGATGAGCGAGGCGGAGGCACGCGAGATGCTGCAGCCCGCCGCAGACGAGAACGAGAGGAGGCGCGCGGGGAAGACTATCGAGACGCCGCCGATTGAATCCACGCCCGTGCCTGCGACGACCGAGGTCTGATGGCCAGCACAGTACGCCGCAAGCGCAAGCCCGCCGGCTCCCCCATCGAGCCCAATCAGCGAGTCGAGGACGGGCATGTTCGATTCATGCGGGGCTGGGCTGCCGTGATGAACCGCATCCAGCGCGAGCACTGGCCTGAGATTCGCAAGTTGGTCGAGCGCGAGCAGAAGCGGCTGGGCACGCGGACTGACGCTGCCCGGCGAGACGCTGAGCCAAAGTCGATCGCATCCGTGAATTCGATAATGGCCGACATGCTCGACGAGTACGTTGCTGAGTTTCGATCGAAGTCCAAGAAGTCCGTCGCTACCGTCGAGGGCACCGAGGTCAAGCTGGAGTCGACATCGAGTGACGCGTGGGCAGCGAACATCGAGTCACTCGTCGACCAAGCGCCGGGACTGACAGCCGGAGACAAAACTCAGGTGAACGAATTCCTCATCGACGGCGAGCCCGACATTCCGAAGTCGGTGCGCAGGAAGTGGATTCGAGACCAGCTCGGCCTAGTCGGTGGAAAGCCGCTCAGTCCGGTCAAGGTCAACGGCAAGTCGATCGAGTCGCTGTCTGGCCGCTCGATGAAGCGCATGAAATCGGTCGTCACGAACGGCATCCTCAACGGCTCGCGAGTCGAGGGGATAATGAAGAGCCTAGCGGACATCCCTGGCATCACAGCTCGACACGCAGAGACTATCGCCCGCGACCAGGTGGTCAAGCAGAATGGCAAGATGACGCGCATTCGCCACGAGGCGCTGCACGTCACACACTACACGTGGCAGAACGTGGGCGATGACCGCGTGCGCAAGACGCATAAGGAGTTCGGCAAAAATGGCGGTCAAAGGTATAGCTACAAAGAGGGTGCGCCAGGAGGGATAAACCCAGCAGAGGAAGTTCTATGTCGATGCTGGGCCTCCCCTGACCTCGCAGGCGCCCTCGCGGCAGCGAAGAAGGCGAAGGCCCGGGGCGACATGCGACCGCGGTTGATGAGGCGCCTACGGCCGGACCGGAGGATTCGGGCTCACATTCCTATGGCGCCGCAATGCCACCACGCGTAGAGGTGACACCCCTCCAGCACATGCAGCTTGCCGTGCTCCATGTAGTGCGTCGATCGCATTGGCCCGGCATAGTCCAGCGTACCGAGGCAGCAAGCGCCCATTGCAGGCCAGTCTCCACGCGCTGGCGTGGGTGGCTGCATCACACTGACGCGCCGATAGGCCTTCGAGTTCGCCTGCCCATGTCGGGGCTTGCAGACCTTGGGCATGGAGCGCCAGCTCATGCCCCAACCTGCAGAAGAACTCTATCGGCCCCGCGCCAAGCCATCGCAACCTCATCGACAGCCAGCAGCGTGGCCAGGTCAGCGTCCGACCATACCGTCGATATCGACAACACTAACTCGATGTCCATCAGCACGGCGCCTTGTTCCATGCCTGAATGGCCCCCAGGGAAGTGGGCGACATCGGGCCCTGTGCATCGCACTTGTCGCAGAACGCGGCGTGCTTGGACATGTCATCGAGAGATGCAACTCGCAGCCCTCCCTCGTCCTTCGCTCCACAGAATGGGCAGTTGTTCAATTTGTTTGGTCTTGAATCATCCATCACTCACCCCCGTCCTTCTCAGCAGGCTTCATGCGCCACTGTCGACCGCACTTGCATGTCGCGCCCAGCATCTCACCCTCATCCTTGAAGCCATACATCTGACCACACAAACATCGGAGCACCCCAGGCTTGCAGAGTAGCGGGCTGTCCTTGAGGCGAAGGTCGTCGAGCACATCCCTTCTTCTGCGCCGACGGTCGTCGAGCGCCTCGCCGATTGACGAGCCTGCCCACATGACCGGGGCTATCACAACGAATAGCGACACGCCGCTGACCAGGAATGCCAAGACGACCAAGGCAGCTGCGACGACCAACCCAAGCATCGCAGCGAACACACCTGCGACAATGGCTATCGGGCCCCACAGTGGCATCAGGACATCCCAGTAGTCGAGCTGAGGTGCGGTGGTGCAGCGGGCAAACGCAAGGGCTGAGGGAAGGACTGCCACCCACAGGAACATGAGGAGGAAGCCGCCCATGGACATTCGGATGCTGGCCTTTGATTCCTCGCTCATGCCCCAACCTGCAGAAGAACTCTATCGGCCCCGCGCCAAGCCATCGCAACCTCATCGACAGCCAGCAGAGTGTCAAGGTCCGCATCCGACCATACCGTCGAGAGGGTCACGCCACGGAACCGCATTGGGTCATTGAGTGGCAGTGTGGGAGTCACAGTGCCGTCGGGCCAGAGGATTGCACGCCTCGACGAGAGCCAGACTCCACCAGCCTCCACGCACCACTGGCGCAGCATATGACATCGGTCCCACGTGCCACCGACGATGGCTGAGCCGCCGCCGCCAGCACGCTGTCTCAGAAGCCGCACGATGGTGCTGCGTGGCTCGTGCCGGACGGTGACGCTCATGAGTCGTCCCCCTTGCACGCCGAACACTCTGTCTCGCAGGTGCCTACCCCGAAGTACTTTCGACCGCACGCCCCACAATGCAGCGACATCATGGAGTGACCCGCATTCGCCTCGGCAAATCGCAGGTGATTCTCCAGTGCGAGCGCGATGCGGCTCAGGGACTTGTCGTCGATTCGAGCCCCGGACTCCGGGTCGATTCGCAGCTTGGCCACTCTCGCCCACGCCTTCTCCTCTGACTCGACGAGCTCAGCCACGCGGGCCTCGACAGTCCTCCAGTACTTGCCAGCTGCCTCAGGCGTCACGTCTCCAGGGTCCCCCGCGGGCGCACCAGCTAGACCTGACTCGTCTTTCCATTTGGCGACCTCTGCTTCTAGCACGTCATTCTCGGTGAACTTGCGCGCGTGACATTTGGAATCAGCCATCTGATTTTTCCAATGCTCGACCTCACCCTGCAACCGACCGAGCTCCGCCTTGATGGCACGCGGCAGCTCCGGGCCGATGTCGGGGCCGTCGACGATGCTGGCGCTGATTTCGTGGAGCTGGGATTCGAGGTCTGTCACGCGCCCTCGCAGCCCCGCCCGGTCAGTGGTCGCTATCTCGAATGCCTTGAGCACGTCGTTGAACGCGTCAAGCGGAGTCGTGGCCGTGCCATCGCAATCCTGCGAGATGCCCATGATAGCCTCGCGCTCGTCCTCGATCTCCAATAGCTCCCACGCAAGTGCTGTGAGCGGCGTGGCCTTTAGGGTGGCCGTATCGCATTCTGGCGCTACCTTTGTCAGTATCTCCATGGCCTGCGACCGGGCGGTCACCTCGACGCCGTGGTGGCAGGAGACCAGCCTATCAGGAACTGGCACGCCGTAATGCGCGGCCCGAATCTTCCATTGCTCCAGTTGTTCCAGTTGGTCAATATTCATAAGTGGCACTCACTCAATGCACCATCCATGAGCGACCCGCAAGTCGTCGGCGCATTCGACTCGCAGTGATTCGCAAAACAATCCGCAATCAGCTCCGACCAAACCTCAAGGCATGCCAAGTCGTGCAGCGGGTCGACATCGCACATCCGATACACGCACTCCGCGCGGTCGATTCGCGCATCCATCCACCGCCGATTCTGGCACGCGCTCCACTCGCATCCACCAGCCGGCTCCGGGCAGCCCGCGGTGTTCGGCACGATGAGGCACTCGACCGGCACCTCGCCACCACACGCGGTCCAGCCAGCGCTGAGGGTCGACTCCGTGTCGTCGATGGGAGTGCTCGTCTCAGGCGTCTCAGTCTCCTCGTGCTGGCTCGTCTCGTCCGGGGTGTCGAGTATCGTGTCCCAGATGAGCGAGCCCGTATCGAGCTTCGTGTCGATGTGCTCGGGCTGCACGGTGAAGTCAGCTTCGGTGATGATGGGGACGGACCAGCCGGCGACGGCGTCGGATGGGCTGCAGGCGGTGAGGGCGATGGTCATGAGGAGGGCTCGCATCCTGGTGGAACCCTGCGAAGGGTCCCGCATTCCCCCGTGTTGAAGGGCTGCCACCTCGCATCTTGTTGTGTGTGTAATGATATCGACATGGCCACCATTCCAGCCGCCAGCCACGGGCCTGTCACCATGTACGAGACGATGACTTTGACGGACCTGCCGGTGTAGCGGCCGGCATTAGGGCTCCACTCTCGAAGAAGCAGCGTATCCCACACGCCGAACTCGCGGTCATTCTCCCTAAGCTCGAACATCTTGCGCTCGTCGACCACGGCCTGAAAATGTTCGGGCCACGTCTTCAGTTCGTGATGCATTATGAATCACCCCTGACAATAGCCTTGCGCTTACGCAACTTACCGAACCTAGGCAACCTCGAGCACATCTCGCACAGCCGATGCATGTTATCGCCCGACCCCAGCATCACCGTCGCCGGCGTGTTGAGGTGGTGCGCGTCGCCGATGTGAGCATACCGACTCGTGTTCGGATTCCACACACATCCATCGTGACCCCGCTCGGGAACATTCTCGCTCGGGTTGTCGGATTCTTCCCGGACGAGTGCATTCGCAGGGCGATTGCCCCGCAGGCGGCTGGCAACTGTGCAGCGGACTGCATCGGGTTGGACCGGCAGTTGCTCGCAGAGCATGGCGACGAGCTCGGCGTTCTCCATCTCGAGCGTGGTCACGCGGGCCTTGAGCGCTCGATTGTCTTCGACCTCTCTGTTGTACGCGCGCAGCGTCGCAGACTTTATCACCTCGTCTAGCGGGACAGGTTTTTGCAGGTTTTTAAATTCAGTCATCACGCCCCTCCCTCCTTGCTATCGACCTTGCCGTTGAAGAATGGACATGGCCCTATTTTTCTCATGGTCGCCTCATTTCAAAGTCCGCGTCCTTCTGAGCCTCGAGCTCCTCCACGCGGGCCCGAAGGCGCTCGACCTCGGACTGGACCATCGGCTCGCTCATCAGCTTGGCGCTCGGTCCAGCAGCCACCCGCACGACAGCATCGACCGACCTGACGATGAAGTCCATGCTCGCAGGCATGGGGCCGTGCGAATCATCCAATCGCAGCGCCTTGGTCAACGCGACGCGAACGGATATTTGCGCGTGCTCGAGCTCGGCAGCGTAATCACACGCCATCGAAGCCGTGTCGATGCCATCCTCCATGCACTCGATATCAGCGACGTGGTCCCTCAGTTCAGATAACCTACTCACGACCCGGCCTCAAGACTAGCCCTGAGGCTCCGAGCGAGGTTCTCATTACGCTCTAAAAGCTGTACATTCTCCTCTTCGAGAACCGCCACGCGGGCCTGCGCGACACCGAATTTCTGATGCAGCACGATGATCTCGTCAATCGGGCCCTGAAGCATCTCGGGTGCAAACCCAAGCATTCGCTTATTGTTGTCGGCCGCATGCTGGACTGCACGACCCCACGCCAACTGCATCGCCTCGACGTCCTTGGCCTTGACCTTCTCTGTAGCTTCGAGCACCGCCACGCGGGCCCGGAGCTCTGCGTTTTCTCGCTTCACGGTCATGATTCCCTCAGCAGCTGCGACGTTCAACGTTAGGTTCATTTCACCTATCTTACTCATGACTTGCCGACTTTCTTCAGCGCCGCCCTGCAAGACTCGGAGCACGCGACCCTATCAACGGACGGTCGCCAGCAGGCTTTGCACTCCAGAATGCCGTCGTATGACCAGCCGTCACCCCACTGAGACTCGGAGCCACAGTGAGTGCACGTCCATATTCGGACGCCGCGGATGACGTTGCTGTGGTCGTCGATCTTGCCATGCCTTCCACAGGTCGCCATCACCCCACCTCCCAAGGCTTCCGCCCCGACTTCGCATCCGCCGACCTCTGCTCCGGCGTCGTTGATTTCATGTACTCCGACTTGCGAAGGGACTCGGCGCGAAGCTCATCGTCGGACTTGACGCGGGGCTGCACCGTCGACCTGGCCAGCTCCATATCCTTGCGAAACACCCGCTCGGATCGCTGCCGGTCGAGTGATTCCGACAGGGCCTGCGAAGCCCTCTCGATCTCGATGGGAGGGCTAGTCGGGTCGGGTCGCGGCTGCTTGAGGACGCAGGTCCCAACGCCCGGCTCGACGGTCTTCAGCCCGGACCCGACGAGCTCCGCGATGGTCGGCTCCGGAGTCACCCCATGCCGCCGGTCATACTCCGCCTGCTGCTCCAGCGGACTCAGCTCCCGCACCGGCTCAGCATCCGCCTGCGCCCGCCTGGGTAGCGTGTCCTCGCCCCGAGCCCGTCGCAGGTAGACGGCGTTTCGCTCGTCCTCCAGCCAGCCCAGCACGCGCTCCAGCGAGTGTGGTGCCCACAGCGCGGAGCCGGTCCACCAAACCCACGTCTCGATCTTCCGCTCGGCCGCATCCCAGTTGAGCTCGATCGCCGCCATGAATCGCTCCTCGATGGCCTCCAGGCTCGGGTAGAGCCCGGACTCGACGACCCGCTCCAGTGCCCGGACGATGGCCTCGACGGCGATGTCGATGGCCTGGACCGTCCCTCGCTTGGGGCGAACGCATCGTGGGTGCTCGGAGTAGCGCTGGCGCTCGTACTCGTCGATGCGAATTGCGATCGGCCTGAGTGCTGGGTCGCGCTTCGGTCGTCCGGACAGCGTCGTGATTGGTCGGGTGTCCATCTCGACCTTGACTCCTGGCAGACCAGACTGGCGCGGCCTCCGCGACATTTGGGCCGAGCTGCTCTGATCTGAATTTAGGTTCTCTTGTTTTAACTTAGATGTAGGAAAGTCGCATGTAGGTCGCATCTGAGTCGCATGTAGGTCGCATGTAGGTCGCATCTGAGTCGCAAAACCTGACGCCGAGACCAGCGCCACGCGGTACCCGGGCAGCTCTCGACCGCCTGAATCCGGGACCGTCGAGGCCTCGATCCAGCCGCCGGAGCGGAGTCGCCCGAGCGCCCTGTAATATTGCGATTTGGAGACGCCGAGCTTCGCGCACAGCCACTCCCGCGCAATCCAGACGGCGCCCCGACCAGGCTCGATGATGTGTTCTGCGCCCCAGGCCTGCATGAGTCGGAGCATCCGGAGAGCGGAGCAGTCACGACCGAGGAGGGTCAGGTCAGCGCAGGGGGTGGACAGTAGGAGGGGAGTGGCGTACGATGCTGATTGCATTCGATGGTGTTCTGAGCCCGCGCGAACGGGGTTGGAGGATGGGGCCCGGGGGAGAAATCCCGCCGGGCTTCGTCTTGCATGGTACCTGAAGGTCGGAGCCTGCGCTAGTCGTCGCTCGTCGCCGCGAGAATGGCGTCACTCTGACCACGGTCGCGCAGGATGAGACGCTCATGGGTTGCGCTCCGTCTAACGTGGGTGCACATTGCTTGGCGAGATGAGAGTCATCGCCGGGCACACAAAGGGACTTCTGATTGGGACGCTATCGCGGGAGGATTCGGCCGTGTGGGCTGGACCCAAGACGCCGGATGGCCGCGATCTGGATGAGGTGAGGAAGCGCAATCGTCAGGAGATGCGCCGGAAGCTGAGGGCGAGGAGCTGCGCGGAGGGCCACATCATGGCGTCGGAGCGGCATGGCGGGTGCATGCTGGACATCATCGAGATTGACTGAGCGACTGTGCTCAGCCAGCCCCGTCCGCGTAGAGCGTTCGGGGCCAAAAGATTGTGAGCAACAGAAGCATATTGCAAACGTACGAGGCTTGGCGCGATGCCGAGTTTTCCGCAGCTAACATGACACAGGCGGCTGGCGGGTGCGGCGACCTAGCCGCTAATCTCGCTAGTTGCGAATCCGAGGCCGCCGATTCTCTGCTCACGGACCTTCGAGAGCAAGTACAGAGGGACCTGGGTGCGAATTGGGAGGCGCCGTGTGGCCGCACTATACAGCCCGCCGGGGCCCCGCGGCCGTCCGTGGCCAAGGTTACGGTCTACACGGGCACGGGGCGTGTAGTCTGGCATGTCGACGGGGAGTTGGCATTCGTCGGGGGCGGACCCGAGGGTGAATGGGAGCACCAGAATGGGTGGACTGACCAGGACCTCACGGGAATGTCCGAATGGCCCTCCGAGAGCTCGGATGGAACTACAACGTTCCGGCGTCCCGAATAGCCTACCCAGCCCCGTCCGCGTAGAGCGTTCGGGGCTTGGGGTCGTAGATGGGCACCTTTTACGACGTCGATGGTGGGTTCGGGGAAATGGACCAGGTAGAGCTAGATAGGACTGCTCTGTCCGGCAGGGCGCTAGACAGCATTGGCTACGGCTATGCTTGCACGGGCTACCCTGCGCCCCGACATGGGTACGAGATCGTCTGGACCAACCGCCAGGGCATGGGCAACCACGGCACCGCCTACTTGCGGGGACTCACACCCCGTACCAAGCGCCTGGTCTGGCTGGGCAAGCGTGCTCGGGTGATGCGTCAGCACGGCTGCACAGAGGCGATGGCGGCGGCCATACTGCGGGCGAAGTCCGGGACCGAGCGCCCGGTCGTCGACCTGGCTCTCCGCACCTGCCACGATGGGGCTTGGGCCACGTACCCCGGAGTGGGTGGTGGTGTCTGGCGCTGGGCCGAGCGTGAGTGCTTCGACGCAGAGGGTCTGAGTGCCCCAAGACTGGACCGGGCCTGCACCATCGCCGGGGCACTCCGGGCTGTCATCTAGCCCGGGCACGCCCCGCACGGCCCAATCCCGTCACCGTCACCGGCACACAGCCCCGCACGAGCAGTCGTGTCGGGGCTAAAGCGGTGTGAGCGATTCAATCGGACACGAAACAATCGGCCAACCCGACGAGACAATCACCGGCGCCAGCGAGCAAGAGATTGCCGCCTCGATAGCCCGTGCGATCGACGCACTATCGGAGGTCGCCCAATACCTGCCCATCGACACGGCGGTTATGAGCAGGCTGCGAGCGAGCCTCCATGGAGCGTGGCTCCAGCTGCTCGAGGACGTCGGGGTGTGCAACGACGACGACCTGCTAGACGAGGGTGAGTCCGGCGAGGGTTGGGCCTCGGCCTCGGCGGACGGGACGACCCTGGTCACCGAGCTATCCGAATAGCGGGGCCCATCGTTTGGCAGCAGCCCAGGCGCGCGAGCCAATTCGGCGCTTTGGGTGGGCGGCATCGTAGCGGGTGCCGTCAGCGCGCAGAGTCAGGGCGAAGCCGAGCGCGAAAGTTCGAAGCGGGTCGCGTGCCAGTCTGGTCGGGCGCGATATTGTGACTAGGTAGTTGAGCTTTTCGAGGGCGGTGATGTGGCGTCGGATGGTGTTCTCGGCGCAGCCACCGGGGACTCTCAACCCATCGCAGACTAGTGGCACGAACCCATCTTTGTCGGCGAAGGCGTAGCAGACCATAAGGGTGTGCCGCACACTGGTGAGTAGACCGTCGTCGGCGATGGCCTGGAAAGGTACGTTGACCGAGTTCGGGAGCTCACGTAACATCACCGATGGTGCTAGCACATCCGTGTGTGTTACACCAATAGGTGCCAGGGGCCGGGCATTGGCGTTGCTCGACCCCTGGCGGGTGACGCCGGGGGCCACTCAAGCGGCGTCGCGGCATAGTATCACGGCGAGTAGAGCGCAGTCATATGCATGAGAAAAAGAAGTACGGAGCCGCGCTGCCTGGCATGGGTCGGGGCGAGAGTTATCGAGATCGACACCGTAGGGTGCTTCACGTCCGGGAGGTGGAGCCGCAGGGGTCACCGGCTGATGAGTTGGTGAGGCTCGTGGACGAGGGCTACCCGACGCCTGACGCCTGCCCCCGCACGGAGACTCGCATCATCAGGATGTTCGAGGCTGCGATGGGCGTGTTCGTTGGCAGGGGCTGGGACGACATCGGAGTCTGGCGGGCAGCGACGGAGATGACTCTCGTCGAGGCTCCGACTATGGCGACTGCGTCGATCCTGGTCTCCATGGTCAATGAGGCTGATGCGCAGGCGTTGATGGCCAATGGGATGCGCCCGAAGTACCGGGGCAGGCTGTGGGTCATGGGCCGCGTGACCGATCTGGGGGCCAGCTATGACGCCGCATTCCCCGGTCTCAATGTCCATAATTGGCAATCGCGCTTGCGCCAGTCTAACGCGGGTGGTAAATGACGATGGTGGATGAGTTGGATGAATCCGAAGTTGGACCTGAGGTCATAGTGAGAAACCCGATCGACTGGCGAGGGCTCGACCCTAGGCTGGCAGCCGCATTGGTTCAGGCCTCGTGCAGCGTGGAGACGGTGGCCAAGGACGCCAAGTCAGGCGAGGGGTACAAGTACGCAACAACTGCCGCTGTCGTGGCAGCAGCGAGGGCTGCTATGACGGTCGGCAAAATCGCAATGCCACTGGTCAGCTATGAGGTGCGAGACCGATGGTTGCATGGGGTGTTCATTCTCATCCATGAGTCGGGTGCGGCGAGCCCCGACATCCATGCTTCGATTCCGCTCGCCACCATTCGCGATCCGGTCAAGGCGGTTGGCGCGACACTGAGCTACCTGCGAAAGTACCTGACGGCTGCGGTCGTGGGCGTCAGCTGGGACGACCCTGCCGAGGACGTCGACGCGGGCAGGTCAGGCGGACAGCAGCAGCGACCACCTCAGAGGCAGCAGTCGAGGCCGTCCCCTCAGCGACAGGCACAGCAACCCAGGCCCGATACGACGAAGACTGCGGGTTCAGTGGAGCTGTCTCCGGCCATGGAGGCCAAGAAGATGGCGCGCGGGTTCTGGTCTAGGCTCGTCGCTCAGGGCGCGGCCAAGGGCTCGATCATAGAGATCGCCACGGGTGCGAAGGGGCTTGTCGCTGACGACCTACTGACGTCGCAGTATTACGCCATCAGCTTGCTAGGCAGGGCATCGGTGCTCGCGGTGCAGAAGGACCTGGAGTTGCCGACTGCAAGTCACGGAGCATTCCTGTCCTTCATGGCGGAACACACGGACTTCACTCCGACGTGGGCCAATGGCGTGATCACGCCGGCTGGAGCGGAAGCAGACGCAAAATTCCCCGTCGAGAAGTCTGAGCTCGAAGGCCCGCCGGCCGGTAATTCTCGGTAATATCCCGGTTGGCACGCGCTCCCGTGAAAGATTACACTGTGTCTGGCACACGATGTGCTCAGCCTGACCAGGGAAACATGGGAGTCAACGCCATCATCAACGTGCTGCTGAGGCAGAGTGGCAGCACTATGTGGATCGCAATGGGACTGGTGATTTGTACGCTCGCGTGGCTGCGAGCCAATCCAGATTGCCCTGAGGCCCAGACCGCTGCCGATACTGGCAGCTCAGACACTGCCATGTAGGCAGCTCACGGGGTCACTCACTGAGGCCGGGGAAGTCCCGGCCTTTTTCATTGGTTGTAGGTGGGCCCGGGATTGCTCCCGGACCCGAGACTCGCCTGACCTAGGGAGTCACGCCACGCACCGGCTCAGTGGTGCGCGTCGATGCGAGAGGGTACCACCCGAAGGGCAGTCGGCCATGCTGCGCAGATCACGTCGGTCGGGTGAGAGTTGAGCGCCTACTAACATTAGCGGTTGATGGATGGCCGTAGGTGTTGCACTAAATAGGTAGATGAATGCAGCTATCAAGTTTACCCCGCGCTCCACGCTGTGCCCTGGACAGCCGACCGTCGATGAGATGGAGCGAGAGATTGCGCGGCGCCGGGCAGTGTGGTCAGCGCGTGCTCAGTTTTCGAAGTTCTATGCGATAGGGAAGGGATGGCCGATGAACCCGGCTTGGCTGTCGAGGGAGCAGGTCGACGAGATTCACGAGCACCCGCAGCATGTTGACCCTATGGGCTGTGCTGGCGATGAGCGGTTGTTCGAGCTTGGGGTGTATGATGACCAGTGAGAGGGGTCGGACAAGGAGGCTGCGGATAATGGACAAGTGGGAACTAATGATGCGCAAGAGGGTCATCAGTGTTGCTGTGTCCCTAGGCTGGGAGAATTCTAGAAAGCTCGGCGTGGAGTTCGAGTCAGACGCTGCACTGGACTACCTTGACGATGAGGTGCTTGCGCCTCAGAGGAGTGCATGGTGAACAGTGAGATCGAGGCCGTGATTGTGCGGGTGCTGGAGTTGGATGAGGCTGCGGCTGAGAAGGAGCGAGACGCAGCGCTGGCCGAAGTTCTGCAGCTCAAGCGCGAAATCGCTGAAGAGATGGGGTGTTGACCATGATTGACAAAAAAACACTAGAGCGATGGCGCATGCACGCAGACAACGACGCGCAGGCGGTCTGCGAGAACGCATGTGAGTCCGTGCCAGCCCTACTCGACGAGGTCGATCGGTTGCGTGAAGGATGGAGAGCATCAGTCACTTGCGCCTGTGAGCTTCGCAAGGAGCGAGACTCAGCGCTGGAGAAGGTGGCGGGACTTGAGGGCCGACTGAAGCAGGTCGAGTGCGCTCTGCAGCACATTCTAAACGAGAGTGATGCAAGGTCGAAGTTCGAGTGGAGGCATTGTAAGTTGTACCGCAAGCCGTACGAGTCTCCTGACATCAGCAATCATCGCCTCGGGCTGACTGTTACGGTGCCCGAATCGGAGGTGGATTTTAGTGATTGGCTATAGCATCGGCAGCAAGGATGGCGGGGCGTGAGCGGCTGGAGCGACTACGAGCACTGGCGCAACAAGACCAAGGGCGCCAAGCAAATCGTGATGGGGCACTCGGTCCTCATCAGCATCGTCACCAGCAGCGGACGACCCTGGAGTCTCGACGAGTACATCGGCGCGATGCGCAGGGAGTATCGGCACGCGGGCGTGGATTGCCCCGTTGACATCTGCAGGGGTTACGTGAAAGAGGTGGTGGATAGTGCCTATATTAGATGAACCTGATGATATGTACCTCACGCCTACCGAGGTGCAGCGCGAGGTGTCGAACTACATGACGGCCCAAGCGCTGCGCAGCGGCGAGACTCCTGCCGAGATGCTGGCGAGGCCGAACGGTGGGGTATTCCGGGCGCTCGCCCAGATGCGTGTCACTCGCCAGAAGTATCGGCACCTGACCGAGTGGACGCCCACTCACAAGAAGAGCGACGACGTCGAGTCCAGGACGGGGTCGATATCGGATTCGGTGCAGAGGACCATCAAGACGAATGCGGTGGTCGAGGGCGCGGGTGTGCATGGGATGAGGGAGTGGCAGGCGCTCAAGGGCGAGAAGGGTCAGGGGCTGCTGCTGCTCGGTGGCGCGGGCGAGGGCAAGTCGCTGCATGCTGCGATGCTGCTGGTCGGAAATGCTCTTGAGGTCGAGCGGGAGGGGGTGCATGTTGCCGAGTCGCAGCTCTGCGTGAACATCGGACTTCGGAGGGAGCGCGAGCGCGAGGCTGCGATGTCGCCTCTGCAGTCAGCGCCACTGGTCGTCGTCGATCACATGGGGGTTCGCAAGCATCAGAGCGGGTGGGAGGCCGGCGTGGTTGAGTTCCTCCGGGGTCGGTGGGAGGCTGGGCGCAAGTGCGTGCTGACGTTTCGCGGGGATGTGGGGGCGTTTCGGCGGGTGTATGGTGCGGATGGGTGGGCGACGGTCGAGCGGTTCTGCACGGTGATGACGGTTAGGAGGGGGCGGTGACTGAGTTCAAGCGATGGGGTGATGAGAAGCCGGAGCTCAATAAGCTGTTCATCATGTGGGAGCAGGGCGACGTCAGTCCTGCATTCTGCAGGTGCCAGGATGATGGCTCGGTTGAGTACGACAGGAGGTCATTGGGTGCGTGGTCGCCAGAGGTGGACTCCCGCTGGTGCTACGCGCCCGCGCCTCCGGACTGGAGCGAAGCTTTAAGTGGGACTGAACAGTTGGACTTGTCGGTGCCGCGGGTGTGGGCATCGAGGCCCCGCGCTGAGGGTCATTGGTGCTGGGTCGATGGCAAGTGGTATAGGTTCTGGGCATCGCCAATCAGAACTGGCGACATCTTCGTCGGCGGCAATCAGCCGGAGCCAACCGTCGACCCGACCAAGATGGGCGTGCTCAAGACCTGCAGCGAGGTGGACTGGTGATGAAGCCATGGATTGCCCTGTACCCACGGCACGGCCGCGTGGGCATGCACTTCGGGCATCACGCCATATTCTGCATGGCCGGTTACTTTTGGGAGGTCATCACCTCACCGTCGAAGCCGGGCCAGGGGATTCGCAGAGTCGTCCCGCAGGACCGGTGCGATGATTGAGCACCTCGAAATGCTGCCGTACCTCTACGGGGCCCTGCTGTCGGGGACGGCTAGCGCGGGGCTGTGGGTTCGCATGGGGCACAGTGACCGGGGACGCGTGGCCCTTGAGGTCGAGGAGTCGGTCGAGATGCTGAGGAGCAAGGTGGCGAACCTCGTGTTGCTGGCCAAGTTGTCCCGTGAGATTGGCCCTGCACCCGAGACGTCGCCGGAGTCCGAGCGTCCCCGCCACTTCAGTCGCTAGTGGTAGGCTCGTGCCATGGCCGACCCAATCCCCGTCATCACCCGCTCCGAAGACGGCGAGGCCGAGATAGGCAGGGCCATCTCGTGGGTCGTGGAGCGTCGCAAGCTATTCGCCTGGATGGTGACGTTTGCGGTTGGGGGCTGCGGCTCGCTTTGGGTCGGAGTCGAGCACGTGATGCAATTCGCGGAGGAGCGCGTGTTGCGTCGCCAGGCTGAGTCCGCTCAGGCGAAATCGGTCGAGCGCAATGGGGCGGATGTGCGCGGCCTGACGGCTCGGGTGGTGAGGCTGGAGGGGGTGATGATGGAGTCGGTCGAGCTGCTGCGCGGCTTGGCACGCGACAACGGCGTCGATTCAGTTTCGAGTGGCAATTGATTGGCGTTGGGTTGCGACCGTGGTATGACGTGCGTGGAAGATGAGGGGCCACGTATGACAATTGAAGTAATGAGGGTGATTGAGTGTCTTGGCGATGGGCGTATTGAGAGGGTGTTCGAGGGGGACATTGGAATCGATGAGGTTCGAGCCCTGCTCGATGCCAAGAATGGCGAGCGATTCAATGATGATGAGTCCCCAGGCGATGAGGTCGCCGAGCGTTTGGAGGGTCACTCTCGCAGGGCCGTCGACATGGATGCCGAGTCCTGCGATGTGCCGGCATCGAGCATCGCGCCAGATCGAGATGGCCTCACGCAGAGAGCCGAGGAGCTGAGCGAGCTGAGCGAGCTGGCCAGGAATAGGGGCGAGCTGAGCGAGCTGGCCAGGAATAGGGGCGAGAAGCTCAACTCGATCTTAGGCGCCGTCAGGCTGCTCGCCGGTGTCCTGGCCAGCGGTGTAAAGATCACGACTTGGTCCAACATCCCCAAGCTGCTCAAGCAGATGATGGCCCGCGCGACCGAGATGCGTGACGAGCAGGCGGCCGTTGACGGGGAGACGAGCAATCTGCTGAGGGCGCTCAGCCGACTCGGGATTCATCAGTTCTCGGCCGACACCTATGACGACGTCGGGGCTGGCAGCAAGCGACTGCAGCTGATTGCGCACGACCTCGACATCTTGAAGCGGGACGGAATTCGTCTCACCACTCCGGTTGATGCGTACGTTGATGACTCGCCGTTCAGCCCCAACTCCGTCCATCGAGGCGACAAGCTGAGTGAGATCGGGAGGCTCCAGAAGAGAATCAGCGGGCAGATGCTGGATCTCGCCACCGAGGACGGGTTCGTCACGGAGGGGATGGACGCAGTCGAGTCCAGAGCAAGGGTTCTGGAATGGTCCGCCGCGATGGACCGCAATGCCCGACAGGTCCGCGAGATCGAGCGCCTCGCTGCAATGGACGGCGTCGTCCCGGAGCCACCAGATGCGAGTGATTCCTGAGCCCGACCCAGGCAAGGACATTTTGGGCCTGGAGCTCAGCCTGCGAGATGCCCTTGTTGGCAACGATGAGCTGCTCGATCGAGTGCGCACATTCTGCGCTCGGTTCCGCGACCTCGACAATCACCAGCTCAAGACCCGGCGAGCCAAGGAGTTCAAGCCGCTGGAGCCGTGCATCGTCCGTGGAGGGCCTGGGGTGGTCCTGTCGGTCGGCGTGACCAGGGTCTCAGTGCGGCGCTGGGTCGCGCCTCACGTGCAGCCAGACGAGCCTATGCCCTGCATAGTCAGGTGGTACACGCCGGCTCAGGTGAGGAAGGTGGGCACGGGCAAGGACTGGGCAGAGTGGCAGCGCATGATGGGGCTGTGCGGCCACAGCTCTGAGCACTGGACAGCCCGCGACTTCGAGGCGCTGTCCGATGACTGAGTACGAGTGGACTCTGGTGCTCGTGATTCTGAGCTCGGCCATGACCGTGGGGATTATCGTATTCCTGGTCCCGTACCCGCCCTCTCGGCGACGCCGTGTTAGGCGCAATCAAAAGCGCGAAATCGGCGCGTCTATACTGAAGTGACGCTCATGGCACACGACGTGACAGCCGCGTCATAGGATGCGCAATACATGGAGCTAGGTGGGTGTTTAGCGACCGAGGTCTGATGGCGAGCTCAGTCGCCTGACTGGCCTCGGGCGCTCCGGCACGGACGGGCACAGCCTCGCTCGTCCCGTGTCGGCGCCCATTTTCCACGCGACCTGCACCGTGCTATGCTCGCGTCATGAGCGGCGACGAGCTGCAGCCTGAGGTGTCGACTTGCCATCTGTGCCAGTGCACGGACGGGTTGGAGACGCACAGGGGCATGAGACTTTGTCCAGCGTGCATATCTGCGCGAGGGACCGTATGGCGAACTGACCCGGCTCGAAGGGCGAGGTCGATCGCCACTCGGACCAACGCGATCGCGGGCGAGTGCAAGCGCGTCAACGGTGCTCGGGCCCGACTGAGGGAGTCACGCCAGAGTGGCTGACAAGGCTCCTATCAAGGACCCCGGCGCCCTCAAGGCGTTCGCTCCGGACGACGTGGCGCTCGTGGGTGGCCTGAAGCGGGTCGCGGGAGACCTGATGTTTCAGGACCCGAACGCGAACGGTGGCTCCCCGCTGACGCTGTCCGACCTAGCGGCGGCTGGCTCGGGCAATGTGATCTCTCCCGGCGGCGAGGCTGCGGGCAACCTCACCGAGTGGACAGGACCGAATCAGGTCGGCGACACAGGCGTGGCCACGACCGCGGTCACTGACCACATCGCATCGACTGCCGACCCGCACTCGACGATCGCTCTGGCTGACGCGAGGTACCCGCAGGTCACGGCCACTCCGTCCGACGACGAGCTCGTGGTGAGTGACGGCACAATCACGAGCCTGGTCGGTGGTGAGGCTCGGCTCAGCGAGACACTGTCCGTCGGTGTGGTCGGCGACCCTGACGACCTGGTCATCGATGCCGGTGGTGGCAATGTCGACATCGTTGACCATGTCGGCATGTTCAAGGAGAGCGCATCGCTGCTAGCGAAGGTTCGCAGGCAGGCGGTCTCAGGGCTGACAGCCAACGTCATCCCACTCGACACGCTTCAATACGTCGGCGTCGACTACAATGGAGGCACGCCGATCGCCATTGTCACGCCGGAGGACAGCGACTTCAACCTGCTGACACAGTACCCCCTAGCCGCGGTGTCTCGGGATGCTGCCGGCGTCCACATCACGCCCATAGTTTTTCCACTCACTGAGTTCAGCACGAAGCTATTGGCCCGCATGCTGGCCACTGAGCCCATCGCCTACGACGAGGGCCTGCTGCTGGCAACGAGTGGTGGCGGAGGCGCGAACGTCAAGGTCACGGATGGCTCGATATTCGTTCTTCTCAGCCGAAAACAATTCTTCGGACCCGGCGGTCCTTTCGTCGACTTCGACACGTCGGTGTCAGGCACGATCGACGTGTGGACCGGCTCGGTCGGCGGTGCGTTTGGCGTGGCCACGGCGCTCACCCTCTACCCTGACGACCAGTTCAATGATGGCACCGCGACGCCCGCGACTCTGAGCAATGGCCGATTCGGGGTCATCTGGTGGTATCTCGACGGCCAGACTGGCGAGGTACTCGGGTTCCTGGGCACCTCGAACTCGAACAGTCTCGCGGGTGCTGAGGCCGAGACGGCTCCAGGTCAGGGCGAATTGCCGCCCAGGCTCGTGTCGACGGTGCTGATTGGCCGCTACCTCATCACGAAGGGAGTGCCAGCGAGCACGGTTGTCGAGATTGCCTGGGGCGCCAAGTCGTTCTCGGGCACGCCTGTGCAGAGTCACCTGCAGCTATCGGACCTGGGGACGGGCGATGCTGGCCACACTGACCTGCAGCTGCGCTCCGAGAAGACCCAGCCATCCGGCTATCCCAGCCTCGACGGCAGCGCGATTGTAGTCGAGCCGGCTCAGGTCGTGCGCACCACAGATGGACCGACCAACCTCACGGTAGGGTCGATTGCCGACGGCGAGGTTGTGAAGCGCGTGGGGTCGACGCTTGTGGGTGATGCTAGTGGCGGCGGTGCGACCGAGCAGCCCATCGGGTGCCGGACTCGTACGACGGCGGTCACAGGCCTGAGCACTCTGGCCTCGTTCATTGCATTCGACCAGGAGGACTCTGACGTCGGCGCTGCTTTCTTCACTTATGCCGCGGGAGTGTTCACCGCACAGAAGACGTTCACCGCTCTCATCTACACCGAGGGCTCGATGGCGTGGGAGTCGGGCAGTGAGGCCAAGGGCGGTGTCGATATCGTCCTAAACGATAGCCTGAACAAAGGGTTCTCTCGTGGCAATGTCTACTCGACGCTGATACAGAATAATCACATGGCCGCTAGCGTGACCATCGACTTTGTGCTGAACGACACACTCAAGATTTACTGGTATACCACCATCGGTGGCATGGGCCTGGCGGCCGGAACCCCACGCATCGTCATCATGCCCAAGGAGCTCGTCTGATGGCGGTTCACAACATACCGGTAGCTGACTTCAATGGCCCATCGACGCCCGCGTCGTTCGATGAGTTCATCGCACGCATCAACGCTGACGTGGGCATGACGTCCGTGGCGCTCGACGTGCACTGGAAAGACTACCCAGGTGGCGCCGACCCCAGCGTGGACATCGAGTTCACCATCGCGCTGACGGCCCCGGAGATCGTCATCGTCGACGCCCTGGCCGCTGCGGTGCCCGGGGACGATGCTCCGGGAATCGACACGTTCCTGGCGAACTATTCGGCAGACTCGTACTCAGGAGACTTCAAGGACCTGGGCGCCGCCACCACTGCATCGAGCGCGGCGTTCATCGATCGACTAGACGAGTCGCCTGTCCTTGCTGGTGGCAAGTACAGGATCATCATAACGGCGACCACTGAGGGCACGCTAGGCAACACGGAGACCGATGTGAGGGTGACCATCGACGGAGTGATCGCCGAGACGCACGCCTCGTTCGGCTCGAACAAATACGTCTATGCTCGCGACCACGTGCTCGCTGCCGGCGCCCGAGACATGCTGCTGCAGATTGCGCGCAAGAGTGGTGGCGGTCAGGCGGAGATCAGCGAGTCGACCATTGACTATGTCTGGATTGGGGTAGCCTGATGGCCATTGAGATTTTCGACATAGTGAGCGACTTCGGTGGCCAGGCCATCCACACCGACATCCTGCAAGACCGGGTGATCGCGGCTGGTCTGACCGAGTGCGAGTGGGTCGCCGCCAACTCGCGCGGCAATTCGGGCAAGGTCCAGTTTGAATTCACGACGCAGCTCGACGCGGGGCAGCTGGTGACTCTGGCCGCCGAGGTTGCGGCCTACCTATCGAGTGAGGCCGACGGGCGCGAGCGTGACCCTGTGGCGGACGGTGTCGCCCTCGACACGCTGGTGGCAGGCAGCGGCGCGCCGGGCAGTGTCATGGGCTTGTGGTCCCGGACGACCCCGATGGCAGTCAGCTCGGTCCGCAGCATACTGCAGTTCAATCGACCGGACCTGAGCATGGTGAACATCGTCTACGCCAACGGAAGGTTCCGGGCGACCTCGCACATCCGGGTGTTTGCTCGGGTCGAGGCGTCGTTCGGCTGGCTGACCGGCACGACCACGGCGCTCATCCTGGAGCTTGAGCGCAACGCCTCAGACATGAGGGGGCGAGGGAGGGCGGGCTGCAGCTCCACCCACCACGGGCACGTGAGCTGCCAGGGGGTGGCAGAGCTCTGGCCGAACGACACGCTGACTGCCTACGTGAGCACGAGCGATGGCACGGTGTCCATCGACTCCTACTCACCGAGCATTTCTCTCATCGCCCAGGAGGTCGCATAGTGGTCGCTTATACATCGGTCGCCGCGGGGCTATGGCACGACTCGGCCTCGTGGTCGCCGTCTGGCATCCCGGTCGACACTGACACCATCACCAATATTCTGCACGCAATCCGCGCTGAGGCCGACGTCACCGTGGGAGTGGGCACGGGCGTGGCAGTCAACATCGGCGACAACGGCACGCTGACGTTTGCTGCTGACACGACCAATCTCATCAAGGGGGGGTTCGCAGCATCGGGCGACATCATGCAGGAGGCGGGCTCTTCGGTCGCCATCGACACGACCGACGACGTGCTGGTCGAGGTCATGATCGGGACGACGCACGCAGCGTGGAAAGCTAGGGGCACCAAAGAGAACCCGTGCACTCTTGAGTACATCGGGACGGGGTCTCTCAGAGTACGCGGTCAGTCCTCGCCGGCGGGCTCGGGTCGGATGGACTGCGAGCACCTCACCATTCGCAGGCTCGACAACGAGACGACCTACCCCTCGTTGGGGTACAATCAGGACGGGTCCGACGTCGACTACCACTACCGTCTGGTCGACTGCACCCTCGACAACGTGCATCAGTTCGCCAGCCTGACGGGCATCACGATCGACACGGCGCCCTCGACTGGCGTCGTCGAGGTCACTCGATGCAAGTGGATAAACTGCGTAGTCCCTGGCGGGGCCACCGCGAACTGGGCGAACATCAAACCAGAGTCAAAGCCGGGCATGTCGGTCACATTCGACCAATGCGATTTCGATGCGACCGTCCACTACAGCAACTCTTGGGACGTGGTGACCCGTGGGTGTGTGTTCCGTAAGGGCTATGTTCTCCGCGACTCGATCGACAACGCCTGGACCCGAGGGTTTCGGGGGGAGTTCTCCGGCAATTTTGTCTATAAGGACAGCAGCACGGCACTGCTCATCCACTACGGCGACACCATTCGCGGCAACGTGCTAATCGACGACAGTGGGTCGGGAAATCCACACTTCTTTTACCCATTCGGAGGCACAGGTGTACTCGACTTCAGCGGCAACGTGCTGTACTCCACCTATGATGGAGTGGGTATCTCGGAGGGCGACGGGGTGTCGCCGCGGGGGCCTGCGTCGGGAACGCAGGCTGCTAACAGGATAGACATTATAGGCAACTGGGTGATCCCGAACAGAAACGGGCCTGGTGGGGACTCCTCACACACCGCGACCCTATCCACGCTGGTGTTCGATCTGACCGATAGCTCGTTCAGAATCGTGGGCAATTTCGCCTACAACGGTTCAAGCATGGGGGCTTCGAATGCTAATGAGAGCGAGCTACCAGCTCCAGGTAGCATTGAGATGTTCCGGTCGAACATCGTGCATGGCCGGGCTTCAGCCGATGGCATGAAGCTAAAGGACTTGGGTTTTGGCGCACCCGCGGACGACTTCATGGCGGAGACCCACGCCGACACTGAAGAGGTCGCCAACTGGAATGTCGGGTACCTGCTGGCCCCCGGCGACGAGAGTCCGGGCGGAGGGTATGAAAATTACCCCCGGTCGGGCGCCGGGCCTTGGGCAGTCGGTACCAACGACACCGATGACGTCGACCCTATGTGCCACGACCTGAGCCGTAACCCCGAGACGTGGGCGGTCACTCTCACGGCCGCCATGGACCGCATCGGCAGCGGCACGCACACGACGGCCGACCTGATTGCCTACATCGCAGACGGGTGCGCGGTGACGAACCCGGCGCTCATCGGAGTCGGTCAGAATGGACAGGACCCAGGACCACCCGGCGCGGTCGTGCCGTCGATCGGCACGGCCCCAGTCGAGTATGAGATGGCTCTATCGCTGTTCCAGGGCGGGGTGGCCCCCGTATCGTGGGACGAATTCATAGCGCGCGTAAATGCCAACGTGGACATGACTCACCAAATCATCATGCCAGGAGTGATCGAGAGACTCGGCGTGGTGACTCTGTACCTCGACGGTGAGCCGGACATTGGTGAGATCGATGCCATCGGAACAGAAGCATTCGCAGGCCCGCCATGAGTACTAGAGTCGCACGAGTCGACCGCTGGCAGACGCGCCTCGATGCCGACATCCCGCTCGACAGTCGTGGATTCGCGCTGCTCTGGGGCACGGTGATTTCGGCCGACCAGGTACTCGAGTATGGTCCGCTTGACGGCCACCCCGACGGCCACCTCGAGCTAGTCCCCGAGTCGACTGTGTTCGATGAGGAGGCGATGGCGACGCTCAAGAACGCGCCCATCACATTCTTGCACCCGCAAGAGCCGGTCAGCGCGGACAACTCCGTGCGACTCACAGTGGGGCACATCGTCGACGTAAAGCGCGATGGCAACCGACTGAGGGCACTGCATCAGATCGAGGACGCCCAGACCCTGGCCAAGATTCGAGGCGGCGTGGTCGAGCTGTCGCCCGGCTACACGACCGAGCTGGAGGACGCGGCAGGGATGCGGACCGACGATGGTCGGACGGTCAATGCAATCCAGCGCGGCCGCGTGTACAATCATCAGGCGGTGGTGCCGGAGGCGAGGGCCGGCCACGAGAACGCACTATCGATCGACGCCCGGATTCTCCCGGCGGATGGTCTCAGAATCCAAATAAAGGGAGCGATCATGAAGACATTCAAGAAAGACGGGAAATCATTCGAGGTCGATGAGGCGGTGTTTGACCTCTTGACCGACCTGACCAGCAAACTCACAGGTGGCAGCAAGGGCGACGCCGAGGGCGATGACCCTCCAGATGATGAGGACGAGGAGGAGGACGGCAAGAAGGGCGACGCCGAGGGCGATGAGGCCTCCGACAAAGCCGAGGACGGCAAGCCTGATACTGCCAAGCCCGACGCCCCCCTCACTCCCGCAACCGACAGCAAGCCCATCGACGTGGCAGCTCTGACCAAGTCGATCACCGATGGCGTGCTCAAGGCGGTCAAGAAGGACCGGTCCGAAGCTCAGGCCTCCGCCACTCGCACCGCGACCATCGTGAACGACGCGCGCAGCGTGCTGCCTCAGAGCTACAGCTTCGAGGGCAAGTCCGACGCCGACATCATGCGGGCCGCCATCAAGGAGCGCGACCCGGACGCTGTGACTCGGGCCAAGGCGCTCAAGGGCGACGGGCTCCACGGGTTTTTCACGGCCATAGTTTCCGCAGCCCCGAGGCGCGACAGCTCCGTGCCCGCCAATGCCCCCAAGCACGCCGACGCTCGTGCGATGCATCAGGAGCGAATCGACGCGGTGGTCGAGTCCGGACTGACGGGCGACTCGGCCGTCAAGTGCGATGCGGTCATGAAGCTCGGGAGAGCAGGATAGGAGCCAGCCATGCTGACAGGATCAGACTACCAATCACACCTAGGCGACAACCCTCCCGGGACCCTGAGCAACTTCAACCCCGGAGAGTATGGGGAGCCGTACTTCGTTCCCGTCGTTGTCCAGCAGGACACGCTGACCGTGACGACCGGAGCCGCCGACACCGGGTGGTCAGTGGCCGTGGCAAACGATGCGACCGGCGACGCTATGTCGTTCCTGTTTGACCCGGTCACTCTTGCCGGAGTGGCATCGGCCACAACTGCCGATGCTGCCCGCTCTCTCATGGAGGCGTGGAACTCGAACCCGCGTGCCCTGGAATTCGGCCGAGCATCGCTCGACTCAGCGAGTGTGGTGCGCATCATCTACAACGATGACCGAGTGGCCTACACGACCGTGGTCACGCCGGCTGGCGTGGGCGCAGTGACTGAGGCGATTACCGTCGCCAACGCGGTGACTCAGATCGAGATCGGAACCTTCGCGTTCCGGAACACCAACGCACTCATCAACGCAGGCGCCGACCCACTGGCTCTGGTCTCTGCGACCAGTGCCGTGCTCGAGCAATTCGTCGGTGGCGTGGCGCGCAATGGGTCGACGGTAAACCCCGCGACCACGTCCACACTGACCTACCCAGTCTACTCTCGCGGGGAATCGGCGCCTGTGGCCCAGAGGGCTCGCATGGCAATTCGCGCGGCCGTGGCAGTGCGAGTGACTGACCCCGTGTCCGCAGTCACCACAGCCAGCTCAGGCATCCGAGTTGGGTGGCTGACCACCGGCGCCGGCCTGACGCTCACCTCAGGCGTAAAAATCGTGCGCGGTGCACCTGCAAACGGAATCGCCATCGTCGAGTTCAGCATCGCGTAAGGAGCAGGCAATGAACGCACATATCAGCATTTTCACCAAAGACCTGGTCCTCGACAGCGTACCGAAGGGCTCGTATCGTAGCTCGGCATTCGGCGGTCGATTTCGATCGGATGACGACTTCGCGCAATTCTTGGCGCGAGAGCTAGAGGCGACTCACGTCAAGACCTTTCGCGCGCCCATGCTGGGCACGCCGCTGGTCGATGGCGCCATCATCCCGATCAAGTCGGACATCGATGAGGGCGCGACGTCGTTCTCTTACGTGGTCGAGAACGGCACTGGCCAGGCGCAGTGGGAGGACGACTATGCGTCCGGCTCACTGCCAATGGTAGAGGAGTACGCGAAAGAATTCCTCAAGCCGATTCGAGAGTTCGGCATAGCCTGGCAAATCTCCAAGCGAGAGATGCGGAGCTCGGCCTTCGCCGGACGCGGCGACCTGGGGCAAAAGAAGGCCGCGACCGCGTTGACTGGCATGAAGCAGTTCGGCGAGTTCGTTGGCATGTACGGCGATGCGAGCCGCGACATGCAGGGGTTCTCGAATCACCCGAACGTGCCCATTCTGGCGCCGACGTACGACGCGACCGCCGGGTCATCCAGCTGGCTGTTCAAGGCCGGCAACTTGATACAGGCCGATATCGTGGCGATGCAACAGTTGATGCTCGACACGACCAACGGCACTCTGCAGATCGACCGAATGCAGATCCCTGCGCGAGTATGGAAAGCGCTTGGTCGACCGTATCATGTGCAGGGCGTGACCGTTGTCGCCACCGGAACAACCATCAGGCAGTTCCTCATCGACAGCAACCCCGAGATCACGTTCGGGTCCATGCTGCGGCTTCAGAGAAACAAGTCGGCCGCACCGCCGCTGACACCAACTGCGCCGCTCACACAGCAGCTGTCAGCCGATCGAGTCGTGGCGTACATGAATAACTCCGATGTCGTGGAGTTCGTTCAGCCCATGGCACCGCGGTTCGAGCCCGGTCAAGTGGTCGAGCTGCGAATGAAGCACCCCGGCTCATCGACCACGGGTGGCACCGTGTTCTACCAGGCCAACGGGGCGTGCTACATGGACGTTGCGTACGCATCTTAGTAGAGTGGGGCCACTCATGACCAAGACAAAAAAAACAAAAGATTCAGATGAAGCCGTGGAGGAATCGGAGGTTGTTCGCCCTCCGCCCATCGTGCTCAATAACACGCAGGGCCCGCGAATCATCCCGTTCGGAGGCGTGTCAAGTGACGATGGCACGAGTGTCATCGACCTTGAGAGGATGAAGTTTCACGCCGGGCTAAATGCGCCGAAGGACCCGAGTGAATTCGCCAAGGTCAGCGCGCTCCCATCCTACAAGCAGTGGGTCAAACAGGGCGTGCTTGAGGAGCTTGAGTCTCTCGACGAAATCCCGGTCGTCGGTAAGGCGGACGATGTCATCATCGAGGCCAGTGCGAGCCGGTCGTCGATGGAGTGGTGGCTGGCCCATGAGACTCGTTCGAGTGTGAGGACGAAGCTCAAGACCAAGCTCGCCGAGATGAAAAAGCAGCGATTCCCTCAGGAGGACTGAGCCATGCCACCGACCTACGACCTCGACAACATCTTCACCTACCACTCTCCCAAGGACGGACAGCAGGAGAAGTATCAGGCCATCAGGGCGAAGGCGAAGGAGCTCGCTGCCTTGATGGGAGACGCTTGCCCTCCATCGCGCGAGCTCGCCCTCGCCCGCACGAACCTGGAGCAAGCGATGTTCTGGGCCAACGCAGCCGTCGCAAGAAACGACTAGATGGCCCACTCGCCCACCATATGCCCGACCGAGGCGCAGCTGCTGGAGCTGTACCCCGTGTTTCGGGTGACGCCCTACACGACCGGCTTGAACGCCTGGACTCTCGTCGTGGGCAGCGTTGCGGCAGGGCCGTACATCGTGACCGTGGACTCGGTGCCGTACGCCTACCCCGCGACCGGTTCCGAGACGATCGAGGAGTTGCGCGATGCGATCCTGGCCGTGATGGTCGCGGGCACCCACACGAATTGGATGGCCTCAGCATCGAGCACCGACGCTGTGGTCATGACGTCGCTCGTCGATGGGCGAGGGCTGAGCGTCGCCTCGAACCTCGGGCCCACGGGGGCTGAGATGTCGCTGGCTGAGACCATGGAGCTCACGGGCACCGAGGTCATCCACAACGCGCTGTCGTTCGCCGGGTGCCTGGTGTGCGACTGGGGCTGCTCCACCTACGACGCCTGCATGGCTGCTGCTGTGCATTGGCTCAAGATGTGGGGTCAGGGCCAGACCAAGACTGGCGGGCCTAGCGGGCCGATTGCCAGCATGGGACAGGGGCCGTTCTCGGTCTCGTTCGCGAACAATCAGATGTCGAGCGGCGCTGACGGCTGGTGGGGCGGCAGTCCCGAGGGGGCGAATTTCCTCATGCTGCGGCGGCAGCAGGGCCCTCAGTTCGTGCGCATGCGAGCCGGTGGCAGGTGTGCTCCGAGGTCCTACGGTCGGCGAGGCAGCTGGTGATGGTCACCGACAATCGCGCAGGCATGGACGAGCTCACGGGCGAGCTCAAGTTCCTGGAGGCAAACCCGCTGTCGTTCGGCTGGCTGTCGAGGCCAAGTCCGCTGTCGACCGGCGGTGGCACTGGCCGCGGCACTGGAGCCAGCAAGAAGAAGGACGACCGGGGCAAGAGCACTGAGACCACGGTCGCTCAGGTTGCGCGCGCTCACGAGCTCAGTCTGGGCAACCTGAAGAGCGTGCAGCCACCTCGATCGGTGCTCAACGCGACCGTCGCCGAGCACACTGTCGAGATCGAGAGTGCCATCGGGCAGTTCGTCGGACCGGTTATCGCCGGTGAAATCGATGCCAGGACCGGGCTCGGCCTGCTCGGCGAGTTCATCACTGGGCTGGCCAAGAAGCGCTACCAATCGCAGAAGGGGTTCAAGCCGCTCAGCGAGGAGCGCAAGGCGCAGAAGGTCCGCGCCGGCAAGTCGGGCGACCAGGCCCGCATCAATACTGGCCAAGAGCTCAACTCTCTGCGATTCAGGATCGGGGACTGATGGCCGAACCAACACCACCCGACCTCGGCAATATCTCGAATGCGGCGTTCCTCGCCCTGCCAGACTGGTCGGTCATCGCGACCAACCTAGCCGGCAAGGCCGACACGTTCACGTCTCTCGAGACCTGCATCGTCGCGATATTCTACCGCCTCGTTCGCGACAATTTCGAGTACCTCAACGAGGCCCTTGCGTGCCGCATAGACACGCCCCTGAGCCTCGCTGCGAAGTCGGGCGAGGGCGTTGTGCACTGGACTCCGACGGACTGGCCAGCAGTAGGCCTGACACTCGCGAACATGACGGGCGCAAACCCTGCGCCGGGCATACTGTTCAGCTGCAATGGCACGAATCTTGACGACGTTGGCGGGCTCACGCTGAGCGACAACATCGCCGGCGAGCTACTGACCTATGCGGTCGTCAGCGCGCAGGGGTCGCTGGGCAGCTCACCGGACTACCCGTTTGTTTTCGGGCTTCGCACCCACGCGACTCGATACGTGCACGCCGAGGACACGGCGATCGCCAAGGCGCAGGACATCGCATACCAGGCGACGTACTCGCTGCCAGAGTGGCCCCAGGACTCTGAGGCAAACATCGTCCTTGCCAAGGTCGCGGACTTCACGAGCGCCACCGACACGGGGCCGAGCAATCGCATCGGATTCGAGTTTGGCCTGGGCTCGGCGCCATCAGGACCACCCGGCGTAGGGCCTAGGGATTATGCCCCGTATGTCCGATGGTATGATTCCGGCGACGTCGAGCAGAAGATTGAGGCCAGCCTACCCACGAGCGGCCCGGTGACATTCTCCCCTGGCAACATCGCCATCACGCCAGGCCGGCGGGTGACTCTGGGGTTCCATCGATACTTCAACGGCGTGAACTGGTCAGTGATTTTCCTGGTCAACGGCCGCGCGGTCACGACTCAGGTTGGCACGCTCGCGGCACCCGACATTGCGGCCGGCGCGAACATTCGACTGCACATCGGCTCAGCCCAGCTCGGCGTGAGCTACACAGGCGGTCCGGTAAACAACGTCATGGTGTGGGCTAACCCGTCCGACCATGCATCTGTGGCAGCGTCCATGCTGACGGCTTACTCGCGCGGCGAGGGATTCGAGGCGGTGCCGTAATGTACCCGATCGCCGAGATGTTCTGCATCCCCTACTTCTCGCAGTCGGAGGACTCCGGAGGCAGCCCGGGCACGCTATCGGTTTGGAAGCGCGGGGCAAACATCCGCGTCAACAACCGCAGCGCGCAGGGCCCACTCGTCCCCGTGCTTGGCATCGTCGGCAACATTGCGCCGGCCATCGACACCGACCTCGACATCACTGAGAGCGCCGGACGCAGGAGCGAGGGGCACCTGGCGGTGACCACCATCGACCGACTTCAGATGGACGACGAGGCTTCTGGTGAGACCTCATGGTTCGTGCTTCACCGTGGGTGGTACTACCTACTCGAAGAGCAAAACGGCTGGGACTACGCGCACGGCAACGTGTATCGAGCCACCAGGGATAGGCGTCAAAATGGTGTGTAATGCGCTCATCGGCCCAGAGTCGGTCTCGATCCTCATTGCCTGCTCGCTGGTCTGCTTTGCTCGGGCATTGTGGCTACTCCTACGAGCCCAGGGCAGCCTGCCAAACGGGGGGCGTCGGTGAATGACCATCGCCCCGTGGAGCTTCGGAATCGACCGCGCCTCTCTCGAGGAGGAGGTCGTGACCCTGTGCGCGACTGTGATGACGCAGGCGGTCGACCCGGCGTTGACCCGCGAGAAAATCACGATCGTGGACCAGGGGGCCGGCGGCCCGATGTCGGCTCGGCCGTGCATCAGCATTCTGATTTCGTCACCTGTGGGCAGCCCGAGCGCTCTGTCGGTGAACGAGAGGTATTGGCCGGCCAACGAGCAGTGGCTGATTCAGTTCACGGCATCGACCGACGGCGACTATACGGTCACGGTTCTGGGCGTCGACTACACGGTGACGGCAGTCGGGCTCTCGATCACGGAGTTGCGCGACGCGATGCTGACCGAGATGGGCCTGAGCTTGCAGTGGGCCACGACGAGCTCGGGCGCGGACTCGATTCAGCTCGACTCGACCGAGCTCAGTCTCCTGCTGGTAGTCTCGACCGACCCCGACTCTATCCTCGCGTCGAGGACGATTCTCAACTACTCGAAGCGCGGCCTGACACCTGCACTGCTGCAGGTCAACATCGAGTGCTGGGGCCTGATGAGCATCGAGGCCCCTTCTTCTCGCCAGTCGGGTCCGACGATGGCGGAGAACCTGCGAGCAGCCTTCATGGACGCGGACCTGAATCAGCCGATGAGGGTGTGTGGGTTCGTGCCGAACAATGTCCGGGTGCTCGATGGCCCGGAGGTCATCAATCAGCAAACGAACTCCTCGGCGACCTGCCAGCTCGTGGTCAAGGCGACGAGCCGGATGGACGTTCAGGTGGCGTCGGGCACGGAAATCAACACCGAAGTTCAGGAAGCATGAGCAGCCAATGTCTCTAGACCAATTTGCCCCAGTGCAAGTCACACTCTCGGCGGCCGCTCCTGAGCTGCCAAACTTCGGCATCAGCGCCCTTCCGCTGGAGCTCACCTCGATCCAGGTCAGCAACTTCCTGGGCCTGAGCGGGGGACTGTCCACGCTCAGGGTCACGCCGGCGTCATTCGTCGACACTCTCGGGTCGATCGGAGTGACCTCGGCAGAGCTCGCCTGGATCGACGTCACCGATCACTTCGGAGGCGACCGCAAGCCAGAGGAGGCCTACCTGACTTTCCGCGGCGCGCCTGACCAGGTGCACGCGCAGACGGTCACGCTCAACACGGACGCCGGCTCAGCCACCCAAGCGCGGGTGGGCGAGTACCGGATCGACGACCTTGAGGGCGGCCCGTATGTTTACAACAGCCTGGGCGCTGCGCAGGCGACCGAGCTGGAGATTGCCGATGCGGGCGGTGGCGACGGTGCCACTGGTCGATACATCGTCAGTGACAACGCGGGCAACTCCTACACCTACGAGTCGGGCGGCACGAACCTGTGGACCTTCGTCGTGCTCAGCGCGGCGGTCGGGCTCTACACAGCCGTGGCTGAGGGGGTGACCTACTCTTACACCGCGACCGGTGCCGACACGATCCAGAGCATCCGCGACGGCATTCTCGCGGACATGAACAACTTGATCGCCCACCCGGGTGGTCATCCCGAGTGGATCAGCAACGTCGTTGGGTCCGACACCATCACGCTGACCGGGTCTTCGATCGGGCTACAGCTGACCGTGACCTCGAACCTCGGTCCCGGCGGCACCGAGGCCTCGATGACCGAGACGACGCCGCTCGTGGCTGAGACCGTGGGCGCAATCGCGGCTGCGATCGACGCGGTCATCACCGGCGTCAACCCGCCCCCGCCCGTCGAGTGGACGACCTCGGTTGCGCTGGGCGTCATCACAGCCACGGCACAGGCGGCGTTCGTCGGCATCGACCTGGGCGTCAGGATTGCGGGCCCGGCCCCAGCTGACGCCACGACGACCATCACCGTCGACCACCGCGAGACCATCGTCACCGTGCTCACGGCCCTCGATGCTGCGATCACCGCGGTCTCGCATCCGACATTCACTCACGCCCTGCTGAGCCCGGTCATCACGATCACCGGCGTCGATGCGGGCGTGGCCATACCGGCCAGCGTCTCGTCGCCGTCCGGCAGTCTGGTGCTGCAGGAGACTCAGTCCACGCTGACCCTGCGCAGCTCGCAGGTCAGTCGGGTCACGATCGTCGCGGAGACGGGGACGGACGCCTACGTTGGCGCCTACACACTGTCGCTGCTCGGTCAGAACCTGATGCACACGGCGCTCGCGGGCGCGAGTATCACGAGCGTTCGCGATGCGCTTCAGGCGAGCGTCGATCTCAACCTGGGCGCCGAGACTGCGACGCTCGCCCAAGGCACGGACGCGCTCGACATCACGATGACCGAGCAGGGCAAGCCTGTGGTGGTCACGCTGACGAGCCCAGGCAGCAACGCAGGTGGCACTGTCGTGCTTCAGACCGCATCGTACGGGGCCGTCGATGACTTCGACCGCGCGCTCGACGATGAGGGTGACTGGTATTTCTGGGTCCAGCGTGGGACCGACACCGACATCGAGGTCATCACGATCCACGTCGATGACATCGAGGCAGCGACGCCCCGGCGGCACTTCGCCCAGGCATCGGACCAGGGCATCCCAGACGACCCGAGTGCGACCGCGACCGACATTGCGCAGTTCGTCAAGGACACCGGGACCCGGCGCACCTCCATCCTGTGGGACCCCGTGCCGAGCTCCAGTGTGCAGGACCAGCAGGGCGTCGTGCACCAGTGGGTCGGAGTCGCCTCGACCTACCTGCCCGGCGCAGTGCAATGGCACGCTCTGATTCTCGATGGGCTGTCTGGAGGCCAGAAGCTCACGGGCGCTCAGGAAGGCGTCATGCGAGACAAGGCAGCGGCGTTCCTGGAGTTCGTCGGGTCGCTCGGTACCGACGGCCAGCGCATCACCAATGGTCCGTACGTGGCCGACGGTCGCCAGCAGGACACGGCTCGCGCGCTCGACCAGATTAGAAACAACTACCAGGTGAGCGCGGTCGCACTGCTCGCCGCGTCGGCCATCATCCCGTACACTGACCAGGGCATCCAGGTCATCAACGCCATGCTCCAGCAGGTCACGGCGGAGTTGATCACTCAGGGGCTGGTAATCGAAAACTCGTTTCGGTACCTGCCAACCGGCGCGGTGCCGACGATCGAGGACGCGACGCAGGCGCAGCGTGAGCAAGGGATTTTTCCCACGTTCACCTTCCAAATCAAGATTCAATTGGGAGGAGTTCAGATCCCGATGCAAATCGAGGTCAGTCAGTAGGGGCTTGCCATGGCACAATCAGCAACAGAAGACATGCTCTCGCTCGCGCTCGTCATCGCGGGCATACCTCTCACAGGCTACGCGGGCGGCGGTGCCATCAGGTTCGTCTCGACTCAGCCAGCATTCACCATGAGGGTGGGCGTTGGCGGGCTCGGGTCCTACACTCGGATGCTCGACGACTCGGGCACGCTCAGTACTGACCTGCTGCCGACGAGTGACGGCAACGACGTGCTGACTGCGTTCTTCAACTACCAGAAATCGCGGGCCAACGGCGCGGTCTATGCCGTTTCGCTCATCGATACGACCGGCCGATTCTCGCTGATCACTGGGGCAGGCGTCATCGCGAAGGCGCCTGACATCACATTCGGGGACGGCAGCGGCGTGAACACGTGGGACATTCTCGGTGTCAAGTGGTCGCAGGTGACGGGGGGTAGGGGCGCGACTCCGGTCATCACGAACGCCGCGCAAGTGCCTGACCTCGCCGACATCCCCGGCATTCGCAACGCAGCATAGACAGTAGTAGGGGCCACCTATGAACGTCAGTAATATCAACAATCTTCAAAAAATCCCGATGCTCCGCACGCCAGTGTTCCGCGACATAGAGGTCGCTGGGCAAACCGTGCGAGTGTACAAGCCCAAGGCGCGACAGGCTGTGATTGTGGCGACGCGATTGGCCGAGTCGTTCGGAGAGACGATACTTCGAGTGTTCGCCTCGCCGGACGAGGACGTCGAAGTTGTAGGATCTAAGCTTTCCGCGGACGGCCTGAAGAACATTCTCGCCGCAGGCATGATGCCTGAGGCGATCAAGCGCCTCAGGGAGCTTGGAATTGAGCTCGGGGCAGATCACATGTTCTGGTACTTCGAGCAGCTACTGGCGGGAAATGTGGAGCTCATGGGCTGTAGGCTTGAGTCGATCGACGACTTCGACGAAGCGCAATTCGGGTTCGAGGAGCTGATTCGCGTGCTATGGTGCGCGATTGAGCTTGCCATCTACCCTACGTCAGGCGACCCAAGTACCGCCAGTGGGTCGTCGGCTCCGGGACCGGCGGAGGAAAACAAGGCCCAAACCCAGCCCGTGCCGAGGCCAGACGTCGCAATGAGCAAGGGTGGCCAATCGGTCCCAATGTCCGCCTCTCGTGGCTGATGTGGCGGCCCATCGTCGAGAAGGTGCTACCGCACTCGGCGATGGACGAGCTCTACCTTGAGGATTTTCTCGACGTGAACGAGGCCATGAGCGTGTTCGGAGACTGCCAAGACCTCGACCTCAGACCGCCGCCCGACCCGACTGAGATGGGCGGCAATCGCGATAGCGTGCAGATGTCTCGCGCCGACTTCGAGGGCATGTTCGGATCGCTGGGCACGACTCAAGGGGCAGACCCAGAATGATACTCCGAGAGCTATTCTCCAAAATCTCCATCGACGTTCGCGCGGCGATCTCCGGGCTGAACAAGTTCAACGCGGAGATGGATGGGTCTAGCGACAAGCTCGACAAGACGGAGAAGGGCGCCAAGGAGGTCGGCGAGACGCTCGATGATACGGGCAAGAAGGCCGGCACGTTTGGCGAGAAGCTCGCGGCGTCATTCAAGAAGGGCGCGCGCTCTGCGTTTCAGGCTCGCGCTAAAATCAAGAGTTCTGCCAAGGATATGGGCGAGGCAATGGGGGCGACTGCTCTCGCTGTCACAGCTGCGGCTGTAGGGGTCGGGGCGCTCACTGTAGCGTGGGGCGAGAACTCGCTCCAGCTCAGCAACATGTCGAAGATGTATCAGCTATCCACTGATGACATCCAGGCATTTTCGAAGGCGATGAGCTTCGTCGGTCTTGAGGTCGAGGACGGTCTTGAGGCCATAAGGGAGATGAGACTGCGGATGGGCGAGGCCAGGCGAGAGGGGGCCTCGCCGCTCAAGGACGCGCTCACGGACCTGGGGATCAGCTTCAATGCATTCCAGGACCTGCCGATGCTCGACCAGATGGGCGTGCTCGCAGACCGCCTCTCAGAGGTCACTGATGAGTCGAGGCAAGCCGCGCTACTCGATGAGATAGCTGGCGACGACCTCGCCAAGATCCTGCCTCTGCTCACTGAGGGGTCGGTGGGAATGCAGGCTCTCATCGACAAGACCAAGGAGCTGAATCTAATTCAGAGCAAGGGGTCGATCGCCGCTGGTGCGAAGCTGGCCAAGTCTTGGAAGACTGTCACTGCAGTACTGGCGACCGCCCGAGGACTCATCGCCGGTAAGCTGGAGCCCACGGTAAGCTCGATCATCGATACGATTTCGAAGTGGGTCACAGAAAACAGAAAGCTAATCACCGGCAAGCTGGTCGGTTTTCTTGAGCGTCTGGTCAACGTGGCGTCGGACTTCATCCCGGTCGCAGCTGAGATGGCTGATCATCTTCTCAAGGTCATCGAGCTGCTCGGTGGTGTCGACGGTGCAATCATCGCAGTCGTCGCCTCCATGGCGATTTGGAAGGCGTCGACATCAACGCTACTAGGTGCCTCGGGGCCGTGGATTGCCGGCTTGATAGCGGTGACTGCCGCTCTGGCCATCTTCAGCAAGAAGGTCGAGGCGGCCGACAATAAGCTCACAAGGATGGCAGCCAAGAGGCGTCAGGGGCTAGCCTTCCGTCGTCGTGGTGAATTCACTACCCCGGAGCTGGAGGCCGCCGGCGCTCCGGGGGCCGAGGTGCTACGGCTGGAGAGCAAGCAAAACGAACTCATCAGGCGCAGCGAGGCGCTCGGCGTCGGCGATGATGTCGGGGAGTTTCGCGCCAAGCAGCTGGCCCTACTTCGCCAGGGTCAGGACATCGGCGGCGCGGGCATAGGCCCCAGCCCGATGCAGGCGGTCAATGAGACCATTCGAGAATTCAGGAATCTAGAGAAGGAAATCTCGAATCTAGATTCGAGCATCCAAGACCAAATATCACTGATCAACGATGAGAAGGTTCGCGTGTCCAACGTCAAGGCACGCGAGCGCGCACTGGTCAGCGCCGAGTCCATCAAGGATGAGGAGAAAAAGCGCAAGCGAGTTCGAGAGCTGACCGAGCTGCTGCGTCGAGAGACGATCGACAAGAAGGGCGCCACCGAGCTTCAGGGCTTGATCTTCGCACTTGGCCTCGATCCAATCGAAGCGCTCGACGACTTCTTCGAGGATGACAAGAAGGGCAAGAAGGGCAAGGATAAAAAGAAAGAGCCCACCATCGAGGAGCTCGTCGGCCTGGGACCCAAAGGCCTCAAGACAATTTCGGACCTCGTGCCTCAAGGGCAGGGGACGACGATCAACAACTTCAGTTTCGACGTCAACGTCGAGTCGCCCGTGGTCAATCAGAGCATCACGCCACCCATGGGCACAAGCCCGCGAGAGGTCGCCAACGAGGCGATGGCCATGGCAGGCGATGTCATCGCAGAGCGCTCATCATCTCACCAGCGCGAGCTCATCGCTCAGATGCAAGGCTAATGCCAAGAGTCCAAAGCGCCACACTCCTGCCCATCGGCTCGGCCCGAATCGGACCCGTCGAGCTCGACTGCGCCCTCGAGGAAACGCACACCTGGCCCAGCTCGGTCACCCGAGTTCCGGTCGAGTCCGGCGCCACGCGTTCGCAGCACATCGTCGACATGCCCTACACACTGCAGCTCGTGGGCGTGATCTCCGAGTACTCGATCGACCCGCGCAAGCAGTCGCAGCAAGTCGCCTTGAACCTCGCCAGCTCGCGGGTTCGCGGCTACCAGAACACGGTACCCGGCCAGGCCGCCCGCCGAAATCAGGCGTGGGACGCGTTCGACCAAATCTCGGGGAACGCGGCGAGGTACGCCGGGCCGTTCAATCCAGCGAACGCTGTCAAGTTGCATAGCTTGACGCAGGCGCTCTCGTTCCAGCGGCCCGAGTACTCGTCGAGCGACCAGATGCGCGTCGCCCTCGCCCGCATCCTGGCCCTCAGGGAGTCGCGCGAGCCGTTCGACTACGTCTCGCCGCTCGGCGTTATCGAGAATTTGGTGTTCGAGAATTTGGAAATCCCCGTCGACCTCTCTGGGGACCTCGTGTTCCGGGCCCGACTGGTCGAATTTGTCGAGACTGGCCTGACGCGATCGAGGTCGCTGGCCATCTCACAGGAAGATGCCTCCGGCGAGGCTGCCAACATCGGGTCTAGGACCACGGTCGAGGCGGACTTCCAAGCGCTACTAGCGAGCTGACATGGCACAGCACGTCATCCAAGGACCCGAGCAGAGCGACAAGCCCGAGTTGCGTTTTGGCGCAGTGATGGGCGGGCGCGAGTTCGACATGACTCTCGTCTGGCGACCGGAGCAGGAGTTCTGGACCCTCGCCATGGTGACCGCGGGCAACGAGCGCGTGCTCGACAGCATCCGCGTGGTGGCGAACCTCGACATGCTGCAGCCGTACTCGGACTCTCGCATGCCCCCTGGCCAGCTCATCGCCCACGACACGACGCTCTTACAGCAGCCGCCCGGCCGCAACGACTGGCGTGAGCGCCACCGACTGGTCTACGTCGATCCTACTGAGCCCGAGGCCGCCGTCGAGGTCAAGGTTGTCGGTCCGATAGGTGTGCTCGAGTGACATCGAAGCGCATCCCTAGGCGGCGCATCTTCGTCACCTACGACACCGCGCGGGACACCCGGATCTTCGTCAACGACCCGACGCGAGTCGACTCTACAGAGCTGCACGTCGCGATGTCCTGCACGATGAGTGTCGACCCGCGTCGAAACCGTGGCGCGGTCATCGTGGCAAACCTCGCGGAGCGAACTCGCAACGACCTCTCAGGCATCATCGAGAGCACGCTTGACCTTCGACGGGACGACCTTCGAGACCTGTTCACGCCCGAGCAGATCGCGGACTCCAGAGTCCTGGTGCGCCCACTGCAGAAGACCACGACCATCGAGCTAGGCGGTGGCTACTGCGAGATAGACGCGGGCGAAGACGACCGCGTGGGTCGAGTGTTCGAGGGCGGCGTGTCGCGCATTCGCTCGGCCAAGAACGGGCCCGAGTGGCACACGCAATTCGAGATCGGCGATGGCCTGACAACTGCGGCGGGCGCCGTCGCAAATCAAGAATTCAACGACGGAGCCAAGGTGTTCGACGTCGTGCGGCACATCATCCGATCGCTCGGCCTGAGCATCGGCACGCTGACGCTTCAGCAATTCCAAGACGCCGTCGGCGCAAACGTCGTGTCACTGCTCCCGCGTGGCTACGTCGCGTCCGGCAGTTCGAACGCGCTGCTCAAGCAACTGCTCGAGCACTCGGGCGCGGAGTGGTTCATCGACCGAGGGGTGTTCTACATCGTCAAGAAGGGCCGGCCCATCGACCCGAATCAGGCCCCGGTCGTCGTCGAGCAGGATGTCATGGGCGGCCTGAGGGCCACACCCGTGCCCATCGACGACAGGGGCATCCGGGCAATATCGGACTTCCGACCGGACGTTCGCATCGGCAGGCTGGTCGAGACTCGGGCGCGCCAGCTCTCAGGCGTGTGGCGCGCAGATGTGGTAAGACACCAACTCGACAATCGCGCTGGTCGATGGATGACGATGATGACCCTGCGCAAGGTGCCGGAGTTCGATTTCGATGGCTGAGCAGGACAACATAGACGAGCTGGGCGTCATCGAGCTAGCGGTCAGTGTGGCCCTCATGCAGGCCCGGACCATCACCGTGGGCAAGGTGATTGCCTACCGGGAGATTGGGCCGCACAAGTCGCCCGTCGTCGATGTACAGATCGGTCCGCTCAAGTTCGCGCGACCCGTCGACGGCCAGGCCTCAGCCACCGCGCCCGTGCCAGTCAAGCGGAACGTGCCGGTGGCCAGCATGCAGTCCGGAAATTTCACGATGCGCGCCCAGCTCAGCCCGGGCCAGCACGTGCTCATCGCCGTCGCCGATCGCGATCTCAACACTTGGATGCAGGGCGACGGCGAGCCGTATCGACCTGGCATACCCGGCGTGGTCCACAACATCAACGACGCCATCGCGATTCCCGTGCTCATGCCCGAGCAATTCCAATCGAAGGTGCGACCAGGACCGACCGAACTCTACATCGGCGACAACACGGGCGAGGTCTGCTCGGTGCAGATGAACTCGGCCACCGGCAATGTCACGGTCAAGGCGGCGACCACAGTCAGCGTCGAGGCTCCTGCGGTCTCGATCGGCGATGGGCTGTTCTCGGCCCCGATAGCCCGGACCGGCGTCGACTTCGTTGTGGTCCCGCCGGGCGGCGCTGGCGGTTCGTTCCCAATTCTTCCGGGGACAAACCCCGCCCTGCCGATACCGGTCCCCGGCCCACCATCAGCCCACACTGTGAAAGGGTAGCCATGAGTTTGTTCAAGCTAAACGCCAGCGGAGACCTCGACAGGGGCGAGGACGGAGTCGGGTTCACCCGGGTGAACGGCGTCGAAGAATCTCGGGTGCACCTGGAGACTCGGATGAAGCTCGTTAGAGGCGAGGTCAAGCGCAGCGCCAACGTGGGGGTCGACATGCTCTGGGCGCTGCAGCCCGACACGCCCGACACGCACGTCGCCAATCACCTGGCCTCGCTGATGGTCGGCACCCCAGGGGTCACCGACGCGCTCCTGAAGTACAACTTCGAGGGCCAGACCGGCTCGTTCGATGTGCAGGCCTCGGTCACCTACGACAGCGACAATCAGCGCGAGCGACGGACCGAGCACGAGTCTTTTCTGCTGAGCTCACCCGACTCTATCGGCGGCATCGGAGGACCCATCAATGGCTGATGACATCGCACCAGGCGGCATCCAAGCGGACCGATACGAGGACACCCGGGCCAAGTTCGAGACCGCGTGGAAGGACGGCTTTGGCCCCAACGCGAACACGGCCAGCGACACGCCCGACGGGCACATCATCGACTGGGGCACCTCGATGGCTCAGGCGGTCATCGAGCAGAACTCGGCGGCCTACCAGGGTGGCTTCGCTACCACGGCAGGCTCGGTCAACGAGCTAGCCCAGCTCATCGCCCCGTTCTTCGGCACCGTCCCACGCCAGGCCACGGGCTCTACGGGCTCGGTGCTGTCGTTCGGCGTGGTGGGCACGGTCATCGGCCAGGGCTCGGTGTGCTCGACCTCGACGGGCGACCGGTTCGCGATGGACGAGACGCTGACTATCGAGCAGAGCATCTGGATTGCCTACACATTCGGGCCCTCGGTGACGCCCACGTCGGCTCAAATCACGATCGGGCCGCAGGCTTACAGCGCCTCGTTCGGCGTGGTGGGCACGGGCCTCGAGGTCGCTCAGGCGGCTCAGGGAACTCTCGCCCCCGACGCCCAGATCTCGGTGGTCTACGACGCCTACGAGGACGCCAACGGCCTAGGCGTGCTCATCGTCGAGTGCACAGGCATCCTGTCCACCAGCGTCGTCACCACGAACTCGGACTCCGAGTTCTGGCGCGGGTCGCTGATGCCGGTGACCAGCGAGGTGCTCGCGGCGATCGAGGCCGAGGCACTCGCAATCACCAGTGTCGACACGCCGGCCGCGGGTAATGCGTGGCGCGGCGTGGCCAACCTTGCCAGCGTGACGGTAGGCTCGGATGCTGACACGCAGGCACGCTATCTGCAGCGGCACCTCGACACGCTGGGTAAGAATGGGTCGAGCTCGCTCGTGGGCCTGGTCGGTCGGCTGCGCGACGAGGAGAAGAACCCGGGAATCGAGTACGTCGAAATCTACAACAACCCGACGGGCATGACTGATTCCGAGGGGCGGCCCCTGAAATCCTTCGAGGTCGTGCGAATTGGCGGCGACGCCCAGACGATGGTCAGCATCATTTGGGAGAATCACCCACTGGGAATCCAGGCCTGGGGAATCCAGACCTACACGGTCACCGACCCGCGCACGAATCGCGAGCACACAATCCAGATGACCGATGCCACCGAGCTGTTCGCTTGGGTCGACGTCGTCATCGTGCCCGGCGAGGGCTTCCCCACGGTCGTGACATCCGACCTCGAGGTCCAGGTCGCCAACGCGATTGTCGCTTTCGGCCGGACCCGGGGCATGGGGTTCGACGCCTACCTCAAGGACATATCGAGCTCGTGGCAGCTGGAGGGCGTCAAGTCCTGCACCATCACGACAGGCACGACAGGCACCAGCGTGGCCCCAAAGCCCACGTTATCGCCCTCGAACATCGACTGCACTGACCGGCAAATCCTGCGCTGGGATACGGTCCGGATAGGGGTCGACATCGATGAGTGATTGGGGCGACGAATGGGGCTCACCGTGGGGCTGCCCGTCCGACCCGCCGAGCAAGGTCGAGGACATTTGCCGCCGGTGGCTGTGGTGGCAATACGACCGCGCCCCCAACATGCGCACAATGTGCGCCATCTTCACGACCATCTTCGCGGAGATCGAGCGCACCGGCCAGCGCGTGCTGAACACGCGCGGACTCGCTGGTGCCACGGGTGGAGAGCTCGATGCCTGGGGCGTGCTCGTGGGAGTGCAGCGCAACGGCGTGAGCGACAGGCTGCTGCGCCGAAAGATTCAGGCAGCAGCTCGGGCAGCTCTCGGTGAGGGTCAGCCGCGAGACTTCTTCGACGTCATGATCTTGATCGCGCCGGACTCGAACCCTCGATTCTCCGAGGTGTTCCCGGCGTGCGTTCGTATGTTCTTCGACGCCGTGAGCAACGAGGAGAAGGCCATCATCTTCGAGCTGATGAAGCAAGTGCCGGCCCTCGGGGTCTGTCTGCAGTACGTCGAGACCGACCCCAACGGGCACACCTTCGAGTTCAGCTACCTTGAGTCCGACGTCGGCGTGATGCCGCGCCAGACGTTCGGCATCGATTTTCATTGGGACTTTTATCCGGACCGCGACATCCCAGCGCAGCAAAAGTCCGGATTCGCATTCCTCGTCGAGTAAGCCATGGCCGTCAAACCCACACAACAGCCGGAAATCTGGGCGTCAGCCACACTCTACGCGTCGGGCCCGAAGGTAGGTCAGCCGACCAAGGCGTCGAGCGAGGCGGGTGCTGCAGTCGAGGGCCACAAGCCGGGCCCGACTGAGCCGACTACGGCGAACGAATTCAACATCTTCGAAAACAAGCTGAGCTTGTTTGCGCGCTGGGTGTTCGAGGGTAGATTCGACAAGGCCGCGGACGCCCACATCGTCGAGACCGATGGTACCGGCCTACTCTCCGCTCGGGCTGCGGACGTCGGCGACTCGACGAGCCCCGGCCCCTCGCTCAGCGTCAGCCAGTCAAACACCGATTGGGCCGCCAAGATCGACGCGACCGCGGACGGGCTGCAGATCGACGGCGTCTACGCGGCAGCAGCGAACGCTCAACTGGCGTTCCTCGACACGGACTTGGACAACGCGAACTTGCTGTCGGCCCTGCGCGTCCGGTGCTCAGGCTCCCCGAGCTGTGGTGGCATCACCGTCGACGCAATTGCGCAGGGGACCATCGCGGGACAGAGCGTGCTCGCCGGCATCAACGTCACAAATTCGGGTGGCACGGGTGTCCAGGTCCGGACGTCCGGCTCAGTACAGGACGCCCTTCGCGTCATCAACACGACGAACGGTGGGGTCTCGGCCCGATTTGGGCACGGCAATCTGGAAGCGTCGAACCTGGATGGCACGGCCGTCGAGTGCCGCGGTGGCGATGCTGACGGTGACTCCGGGTTCACTGCTGCGGGTGATGGCCTCTTCGCGCACGGTGGCGCACATACGCTCGATGGTGCGACGGACAAGCCAGCTGGGAACGGCATCACTGCCATCTCAGGCCAGTCGAGCACCATTGTTCCCGGCGGTGCTGCGGTCTACGCCGAGACATTTGGGACTGCGGCGATCGCCGTCGAGGCGACCCACAACTCGACGGGCGCAACGCTCCCGGTCATCACTGCGACGACGGGGGAGAACGTTGCCGACGGCATCACGGTCAGCTGCGAGGGCGCAGGCGATGGCGTGCGAATTGCGGCCGAGAACGGCGATGGGTTGAGGGTCACCATGGACCCGAATGGTGGTGGCGACATCGGGCCGGCCATCCACTGCGACGTGCAGTTCCGACCGACCGTCGTTGCCATCGGCCAGATTTGGCACGAGCAGAGCGGACCGGTCACAAACTGGATGACCGTGCTCACGGGTACCACTCACGGGTACATCCCGCGCGTGCGCCAGTCCCCGTGCTATGCCCGATCGGCGGTTCAGACTGGGTTTGTTCTATCCGGCGTGCAAGCCGACCAGGCCATTGGAGCGTCATTCACCTGGGAGCCGGGACTAGAACCCGCCGAGGCCGCTCAAGTTCGTGTCACGATCTGGGGCGAAGTGCAGCTCGATGCGAGCGCAGGCGGCGTATGCACCCTGGCCGTCCGCGACACGACGGAGGGCGGCAATCCGAAAATCCTGGAGGCATTCAACATTCGAAAACTGGTTGCCGTTGCCGGAACCGCGACCTATTCCACGACCAAGGCGACCATCTACACGCTGCCCGCAAGCGGGGCTCGCACCTTCGATCTGGTATGGACCGGCGACGCTGGTGCGGAGTCGGGCAACTTTCGCGGCTACGTCGAGATCGAGCAGATCGCAGGCAGCTAGATCAAAGTCCCCGTCTTTCCGGGGTGTCCGAGTGTTCGCTTTCGGCGGGCCCGCCACGCATGCGAGGGCATGGAACACTCAACGTAGCCCTTGCGCAAGGAGCAGGTCTCGAACCTGCCACCATCACTCGCTTGCGAAGTCCGTCCGGACAGATATCCGCGCGCTGTGCTGGCCCATCCACTTGGGCCCCTGCTAGTTCCCCGTCTTTCCGGGGTGTCATCCATACACCCTAGCGTGCCCGCACGCAAGCGTGTACACTTGCGCGATGGCCGAGCAACAGCGCGAACCTCGGGGCCACGCCTCACACTTCAGGCCCAAGACCCACAGTCAGGACGCGACCATCGAGCAGCGCCAGATGTATGTGGACGTGTGCACTGCACTCGCATCGGAGCCAGTGGGTGAGGAGCCAGTACCCCGCGCCGACATGATCTCGGTCTCGTGCCGGGCTCCGCGATCGGACCGCATCGAGGCCAACGCTCTGGCAGCCAAGCTCGGTCTCACGGCGAACGCGTGCATCCTGACCGCGCTACGATTGGGGTTGGCGGCGATGTCTGAGGCCGCCAGCGAACGAGGCTGATGGCACGACAGAAGCATGGGGACGCCCCCAAGAAGAAGGCTGCCAGGAAGAAGGCCGGCAAGAAGGTGGCGAAGGCCGGCAGTTCGCTGCTGGAGCGAGCCGCTGCCAAGAAGCGTGCCAAGGAGGCGGCGGGCACGATGGCCCCTACCCTGGCGCCGCCGAGTAGGGACAAGCACTACAACACCGACCCCCCCAAAGTGCGGGAGGGCGAGCACCCGGTCGACACGGTGGCTGCGGCGACAAGCAAAGTGCGGGCCAAGACCGGCGGACCGGCTCGCATGCGCCCACCCGTCGACCGGGAGATATCGCAGTTTAGGCGAGGCCCCCTGAGCCTCGAGGTCATCGACGACACTTGCCGCATGCTGCGCAACACGTTCCACCGCGAGACCGTCGAGCGCTCGCTGGGTCTGAGCAAGGGTCGGATTGCCAAGTGGATTCGGGCCGGCAAGGCCTCGCGCGAGACGATCGAGGCCTGGCACGATCGACACGACACGATGATCATCGACGGGCAGACGACCGAGCAGGTGATCGAGGAGATTGGCAGCGAGCCCGAGTGGAACATGTATGCGCTGTTCCACGCATGTGTTCTTGAGGCCGAGGCGTCCGGTGAGCAGAGCGCGGTGAGTGCAATTCACAACGCGGCCATCGGTGTCGACGGGTTGCCACCAGATTGGAAGGCTGCGAGCTGGCTGCTGTCGCGGCGGTACAACAAGCGCTGGGGCTCGTACGCCGAGCGGTCGATGGTCGAGGAGGAGGACTCTGTTTTCGGCGGGGAGAAGACGACCAAGTCCGCGACCGAGCGACTGGCCGAGACGCTCGAGGAGATGTGCTCGCGGAGGCCGTCGGAGCCTGAGGAGTAGATGAGCCAGAACATCAGCCTCGACCTGCGAGAGCGAATCCTCAAGGCGCTCCCGGGCATCGAGAGGCTGACCGAGGAGGAGCTCAGCCTAGCCTCGATCGCCACGCTGATGCGAGGCATGACCGCCGCTCGCCGGCGCGTCGTCCTGCGCAAGCTCGGCGACGAACTGTGCGAGAGGCTGTTCGCGGAGTGGGCATTCTGGGCCCGCGTCAAGCAGCTGTGGGACCCGACATGGAAAGAACTGGTCGTCCTGTGGATGACCGGCCGTGGGTTCGGCAAGACCCGTTGCGGGGCTGAGACGGTCAACCTGGTGGCCGAGTACTACCCGGACATGTGCGGTGGTGAGATCGCACTCATCGGGCAGACGGCTACCGACATGCGCGACATCATGGTCGAGGGCAAGTCGGGCATCATGGCCACTGCCAAGCCATGGTTCGTGCCGGTCTACGAGCCAAGCAAGATGAAAATAACGTGGCCCAATGGCGTGATCGCACGCTTGCGGACAAGCGAAAAACCCAAGCTGATTCGAGGGCTGTCGGTCGGCCTCGCCTGGTGCGATGAGATTGCGCACTGGTTCGACCCTGAAGAGGCCTGGGGCAACTTGCTGTTCGCGCTGCGCGAGGGCAACCCATCCCACGTCATAGCCACGACCACGCCGCTGCCAACGAAGTTCGTTCGAGAGCTGGCGGCCGACCCAGGCACCCGGGTCATCCACGGCACGAGCCACGAGAACGCCGCGCACCTCGATGCGAATTTCTTGCCGAACTTGGAGAAGAAGTTCGGCGGCTCCAAGAAGGGGCGTCAAGAAATTGGCGGGGAGATTGTCGAGGACAACGAGAACGCCCCGTTCAAGACCGACCACATCGGGCGCATTCGCAGGGACGAGATGCCCAAGCTCGCGCACCTGGCCGTTGGCATCGACCCAGCGGGCGGCACCACATCGAAGAACTCCGACGAGACCGGCGTCATCGCCATGGGCATCGACATCGATGGCAACCTCTACGTGCTCGGCGATCGCTCTGCCGACGTGAGCTCGGCGAAGTGGACCGCGCGTGGGGTCGACCTGGCGATGGTGTTGCGCGCCGACTACTCCGTCGACACGGCCGTGACCATCGTCGGAGAGGTGAACTTCGGTGGCGACATGGTCGAGCGCTGCATCAAGACCACACCGAAGTGGGGCGACTCGGGCCTGCGCTTCGAAGCGGTCAAGGCATTCGTGGACAAGGCGACGAGGGCCGACCCCATCGCCCTGCAAGCCGAGCTCGGCCGCTACTACCACACCGGGACGGGCACGCAGTACCGGGACCTTGAGGGGCAGATGACGCAGTTCGACCCGACCCTGCCGCGCAAAAAGCAGGCCAGCCCCGACCGGATGGACGCCATGGTGCACGTCGCCACCTTCCTGCTCGCCCGCCTGGAGACCGGTGGCAAGCGCATGAAGCAGCTCGACGCGGCACAGATGGCCAAGATTCGGCAGAAGATTGCGAGCGGTTACAGTCGCTGACCGCGCGTGCTACCCTGGGGCATGGCCCGACCCCGGAACTCCGATGGCACGTTTGCATCCAGCGCAGCCATCGCAAGGCGCGATTCGCAGCCGGTGAGGCGCGGCGACGTCTTCAGTGGTCCCATCACTGGGCTCGGCGGTCACAACTCGAAGACTGCGTGCGACGCCTGGCAGCCTGAGATCGGTCAGGGCCAGCTCACTCAGGAAAATTCGTTTCGATACCGAGGCCTTGTCCGCCGCGTCGTCACACAGGAGCCGCGCGATGCGATGCGCAAGTCGTGGGGCATCAAGGGGCTCGACCAGGAAGAGCGAGCTTCGTTCGGGTCGTTCAATCAGAGGCGGCATTTTGATACAAAGTTTACCGAGCTTAGGGAGCTGGCGCGCAAGACGGGTGGAGCCGGCGGTCTTATGGACATCGACGACGGCAATGGTGGCGACCTGTCAAAGCCCGTCGACTTCAGTAAAATAAGGCGAGTGGGTTCGCTCACGGTCATGGACCGATACGAGCTCGATGTCCGCGAGTTCGTCCACAATATAGAGGCAGGTGAGCTCTGGGTCCCCAAGGCCTACTACATGGTGTCGATGGGAAACGCCGAGGTGCACCCCAGCCGCATGCTCATCATGCATGGAATCAAGCTCACCAACCGTGAGATGATGATGAACCAGGGATGGGGCGAGTCCTACATCAATGCGATTTGGAAGGCGCTTAGAGACTATCTGACGACTCACTCGTACCTCGCTGAGGCCGTGACCAGGCTGACGCAAGGGGTTCTCACGATGCCTGCGCTTGAGGGGGCAATGACCGGCTGCGATTCCAAGGCGGTAGAAGACCGGATGGAGATGCTCTCTCTTTGGATGAGTGCACTCGGCGACATTGCGCTGACCGGCGACGAGAAATACGAGGTCGTTCAGCGAGGGTTCAACGGGCTGGCTGATGTAGCCAAGACGTTCTTCGACGCACTTGTTGTCGAGACCGAAATCCCCGCGAGCATCCTCGGCGGCCAAACTCCGGGCGGCCTCAACACCGGGGAGAATGCGGGCGAGTGGCAGTCGTGGAGCTCTTACCTAGGTGGCGAGCAGACCCGAACATACAACCCACAGATTCGGAGGTGGGTCAACGTTGTCAGCAGGGCCGGGAACTCGCCTATCGGTGAACTGCCTGACATCTGGGACATCGAGTGGCCGGAACTTTACGAGCCCAACATCGTCGAGTTCTCGTCGATGTTG
>Ga0255058_10000119_pt1 | contig 47172 bp, 41 predicted proteins | sample Cases_109_9_MG_FD_188637 | JGI IMG/M metagenome (GOLD analysis project Ga0255058, IMG submission 188637) | Seawater microbial communities from Amundsen Gulf, Northwest Territories, Canada - Cases_109_9 | ecosystem: Environmental > Aquatic > Marine > Gulf | place: Canada: Northwest Territories...
CGCGGCGTGCCGGGCCAGGAAGGATACGCGTTCGCCAGCTCCTGGGCCTTGCCGCCTCAGGAGCTCTCGGCTTTCCTGCTTCCCGACCTGATCGGTTCGCTCGATCTCTACTGGGGGACGAACCCCTTCAAGCTGCACACGGAGTACCTCGGAGTCCTGCCGCTTCTTCTGGCGGCGATCGGGCTGCTGAGCAGCCGGAGGGACCCCCGGCAGTGGTTCTTTGCCGCAGCGGCGGTGCTGGGCCTTCTCTTCGCCCTCGGAGCGGCGACGCCCCTCCACCGTCTGGCCTACGCGGTGGTCCCCCTGATCGGACGCTTTCGAGCCCCGGCGATGATGCTCGGTCCCGTGACGTTTGCAGTGGCTCTGCTCGCCGGCTTCGGATGGCAGGCGATCGCGGACTCCAGGGAGGGCGGGGGACTGCCCTGGCCGAGAATCCTCCTGGGCTCCGGCGTGCTGGCGCTGCCTCTGCTCGCGGCCGCACTCGCGCCGGAGGGCCTGATTCGCTGGGCCTTTCACGCCTGGTTTCCCGTCGGTTGGACGCGAGAGCCGCCCGCGGAGGTTCTCGGGGCACTGCGTTTCGGGGCGACGATCGGGCTGGTGGTGTGGGCCGCCACGCTGGGCACCGCTCGAGCGGTGGAACGGCGCCGGATCGGAGAATGGATCTGCGCCGCGCTCCTGATCCTGGGCGCGCTGGACATGGGCCGGGTGGCGGGACGCTACCTGATCGCGCTCCCCGCGGAACAGCTGCTTCCGGAAGACCCGGCGCTGCGTAGCCTGGCCACCCAGCTGGCGCCCGGCGCACGGGCATGGCCGCTGCCCGACTCCTACCGGCCCAACGAGCTCATGTACTTCGCGATTCCGGCCGTCACCGGCAGCCAGAACTTCAGACTCAAGTGGTACGAACGGTTGGTGGGCGGGCTGGATTACGCCAACCTGGGAGGCCGCCGGGTCCTGTGGTCGCTGCTCGACCTCAAGTACCTCACCACGGCCGAGCAGATCAACCTCCCCTTCCTGACGGAAGCGGCCGAGGCGAGGAAAGGTCGGGTCTATCGCATCTCGGACACGACGCCGCACGCCTTCTTCCCGAGGAGCGTCGTGACGGTCGATGACTCGACGGCTGCGCTGGACGCCACCCTGGGACTCGTCGACCCGCTAGAACGAGCGGTGGTGGAGACTTGGGCGTACGCCGGCTCTCCATCGGGATCTCGAGATGCGGACGAAGACGGCGAGATCTCGGCCGGCAGCGGAGTCGCGAGCGTTCGATCCTACACGCCGAACGAGGTCGTCTTCTCGGTGTCCGCCGAGCAACCCGGCCTTCTCTTCGTGAGCGAGGTGTACCATCCCGACTGGCAGGCCTGGATCGACGGAAGTCCGGTCCCAATCCACCGCACCAACGTCGCGTTTCGCGGTGTGCAGGTGCCCGCAGGGGAACACGAGCTGGTCTTCAGGTTCCGCTCGACGTCGTTCTTCGCCTCCGCCATCATCTCCGCCGTCACGGCAACTCTCACCCTGCTCGCCGCCGCCTGGCTGCTGCTCCGGCGGCGACCCGAAACCGCCTAGTAAGAGGGTCATGGGGTCCCCTTGACCGATCGGTGGAAACGGTTCGCGCTCGCCGCCTTCCTGCTCGCGGCGCTTGTGTTCATCCTGCTCGCCCTCCAGGGGCAGTGGAGCGCCTTCGCCGAGCTTGGGGGATCGACGAGCGGCACCTGGAGCGCCCGGCCGGGATGGCTTCTCGCCGCCCTCGGGCTTGGTACGGTGAACCTTCTCGGCATGGCGGCCCTGTGGACCTGGCTCGCTCGCCGATTGGGCGAGGACGTCCGGTATCCGGAGGGAGTGGCGGCCTGGGTCGGCAGCAACCTCGGACGTTACATCCCCGGGAAGGTCTGGCAGCTGGCGGGGCTGGCGGCGTTCATGCGGAGCACGGGCCGATCTGGCTCCGTGGCGCTCGTGTCAGCGCTCGTCTTCCAGATCGTGGTGCTGGTGAGCGGGATCGCCGCCGCTCTCCTGACGCTCGGGAATCGGATCGGAGACGCCTTCGGAGGCTCTATCCTGCTGCCGATCGGCCTCGCCGTCGGGCTCGCCCTGACCCTTCACCCGACGGTCCTTCGTCGAGCCACCGCTGCACTCGCCAAGCTGCTGCGAGAGGACGGCCCCGCGGTCTCCTCCGTGATCGAGCGCGAGCGCCCGACCGGCGGTGCCTACTCCTGGACGCTTGGGGTGGCACTCCTGCTGGCCTGGTGGGTTTACGGGGCGGGCCTCTGGTTCCTGATCGCGGGGGTGTCGGAGGCGCCGGTGGGTGACATCCGGACGCTCACCGGGGTCTTCGCGGCCAGCTACGTGGCGGGCTACCTCACCATCGTGACGCCAGGCGGCCTCATCGTTCGGGAGGGTGCGATGACGCTGCTGCTCACGATTGCAACGCCGCTTCCGGCGGCGGCCGCGGTGGGGATCGCGGTGCTCGCGCGTCTCTGGACGATCGTCTCCGAGCTGGCGGCGTTCGGCATCGCCGTGCTCCTGCGCGGCGGCCTCGGTAAAGGAAAGACGCCGGACGATGCGTGAAGACGCGACCTCGAACGACGTGGTCGACGAGCGGATGACGCCCTCGACGGGCGAGCCCCGCTCCGGAGAGTCACGTCCCGACGAGCTCCGAACGGGGGCGACCGGAGGGGGAAGGGGGCTCGTGGTGCTCCCGACGTTCAACGAGCGGGAGAGCCTCGAGAAGATCGTGCCTCGAATCCTCGAGCAGGACGACCGACTCGACGTGCTCGTCGTCGATGACGCCTCTCCGGACGGGACCGGGGATCTCGCCGAGGAGATGGCGGGGCGAAGCGACCGGATCTTCGTTCTTCGCCGCTCCGGGAAGCTGGGCCTCGGCTCAGCCTACCTCGCCGGCTTCCGCGAAGGCCTGGAGCGCGGATACGACGTCCTTTTCGAGATGGATTCCGATCTGTCGCACGATCCCGCCTATCTGAGCGACTTCCTGAGCGCGATCGAGTCCCATGACGTTGTCGTGGGCTCCCGCTACCTCCGAGGGGTCAACGTCGTGAATTGGCCGATGTCCAGGCTTTTGCTGAGCTATGGCGCCAACAAGTACGCCAGGTGGGTCACCGGCCTCCGTCTCACGGATAGCACGGCCGGTTTCAAGTGCTTTCGGCGAGAGGTCCTCAAGGCGATCGACTTCGATCGTGTCGCCTCCACTGGCTATGCCTTCCAGATCGAGATGAACTTTCGGGCCTGGAAGGCCGGCTTCGACATCGCCGAGATCCCGATCGTCTTCGTCGAGCGCGCCGAGGGGGAGAGCAAGATGTCCGGCCGGATCGTGCGCGAGGCGATCTGGCGCGTTTGGTGGCTTCGTTTCAAGGGCATCGTCGGCCGTCTCTGAGCTCTAACTCACAACGCGCACTACCAGCTAGCTCGAGTCGACTCAGGTGGGGTGAGAAGCATCGGAGAAGGCCGGAGAAGGGAATGTGACCTTCCCATCAAGGGACGGACCGTTGAGGACCGTCGCCTACCTCTAGTTTACATAATGTACATTATGCGCCGTTCGCCAACGGGGATGCAAGACCGAACGGGCGCCGCTTTTGAAAGGAAGGCTCGAGGGCCGGCGCGAGACAGGAAGAAAGCCCTCAGAAGGCGTTAGGGCGGCGAAACCGAGATCCCCGAGGGCTAGGGGCGGACCCGGAGGCCCTGGGAGCGCAGAGAGGCGTGAAAAGGCGTCGAAGGGATTGGGGGGGGGATGGTCGTTGCAGGTCGGACCGGATCGCTGGGCCCGCGCTAGCCGGAGCCTCCAGCCGGCGCCGAGTCGGTGGCCACGGAGTCGGGGGTGGATACCGGATCGACGCCATCCGCTCCCGGCATTAGAGACCCACCGCCCTCCTCAGGAGGAGCTGACACTGGCGCCGAGAACGTCGTCGGCTGAGGCGTCGCGCCCGATGCGATCATGGCCTGGATCTCGCCGAGACGCACCCGATAGAGGTCATCCGTGGCGCTGTCGTCGTCCACGAGGCGCTGGTAGGCCACCGCAGCCTCCTCGAGGCGGCCGAGGGCCGCAAGCAGCCTTCCCCGCTCTGCCAGCGCGCGGTGCCGCTGATAGGGCACGTAGGCGCCGCCGATAAGCGCGTCCAGCTCGTCGAGGGACCGCTCGTACTCCCCGGCGCTCTTGTACGCTTCGGCGAGAAGGAGCTTGACGGCGTAGCCACTCGGGACATCCACGGGTTCTGAGGTGATCGGACCGAGGATACTGAGCGCCGCTTGGGGCTGTCCGCTTTGTAGCTGGATCTTGGCGAGGAGCAAGCGACCCTCCGTCGCGGCGGGGGTCCCGTCGAATCGCGCCACGAAACCGGTCAATCGTGGGACGGCGTCAGCGACCGTAAGCGTCGCGCGAAGTTGGTTCAGCTCTATCGCCGCTCGCGTGCGCAGGCTCTCGCGATAGCTCCGGTAATACAGGACGCCGCCCACGAGGAGTACGAAGCCGACCGAGATCATGAGGACGGCACGCGTATGGGCCTTCATCCACGAGCTTACCTCTTCGATGGACTCGAGGAATCGGTCCTCCTGGGAGAGTTCGTCCTTCCGCTTCTTCTTGGCTACGGCTCCGGGCATCTATCCTACTTCTCTTCAGGGTTAGATAACTGATTATAAGGTAAGTAACGCAAATATGTTGTACGAGTTCATCGCTTCTCTTCCGGGGAGAGCTGCCAGCTCGACGAGAACCTGGAGCGCAGCCACGGTGCCGCCGAGCTCTTCGATGAGCGAAGCGGTGGCCGCTGCCGTTCCGCCCGTCGCCAGGAGGTCGTCGATGATCAGAACACGCTCGCCGGGCCTGATCGCATCGGCCTGGAGCTCCAGATGGGAGCTGCCGTACTCGAGCGCGTATTCGGCGGCGATCGTCTCACCCGGCAGCCTGCCCTTCTTCCGCACGGCGATGAACGGGACGCCTAGCCGCAGACCGACGGGAACCCCGAATAGAAAGCCGCGAGACTCTATGCCGGCGATCTTCTCCGCGCGGACCGCGCTGGCATGATCCGCGAGGACATCGATCACGTCGGAGAACAGAACGTGGTCCTGGAACAGGGGCATCACGTCCCGGAAGAGAATTCCCGGCCGCGGGAAATCCGGATAGTCGCGCAGCCGCTGCCTGACGCGTTCTGCGACCTCCTCCGCCCGCGCGGGCGTGAACGCCGCTTCGGCCTCTTCGGCCCCTGCCGGCGGGTCGCCGGCCGTCTCACTCTGGTTCATAGGCTCAGGAAGCTACCGGCCGAAGGAAGGAAGCGTCAACGCGCGGAGAGGACTCCGAGAAGCACGAAGCCACCGATCAGGAGCACCGTGAAGACCAGCGTGAGGAGATTGAAGTACCGCTCGATGAACTCCCGAATCGGCTCGCCGAAGGCGCGAATCAGGCCGGCCACGAGAAAGAAGCGCATCCCCCTGCTTACCGCCGTGACGGCCACGAACGGGAGAAACGGCACCTGGAAGCCACCGGCCGCGATGGTGAACACCTTGAACGGAATCGGCGTGAAGCCCGCGGTACCCAGCGCGAGGACCAGGTTCTGTCGGTAGGCCCGGCCGATCGCCGCATACTGGTCGGCGTACCCGTACAACTCCATGATCGGCCGTCCGACGCTCTCGTAAAGCCCGAGGCCGATGAGGTAGCCCAGCATGGCACCGAGCACCGACCCCACCGTGCACAAAGCCGCGAACCGTAGCGCCCGCCGAGGGTTTCCGAGACAAAGCGGAATCAGCAGCACGTCGGGCGGAATCGGGAAGATGAATGACTCGGCGGCCGCAATGCCGAACAGCGCTATGGGGCCGCCGGGACGGTGGGCCCAATCCAGCACCCAATGATAGAGCCTACGAAAGGGGCCAGGCTTGCCCCTCGCCTCCCCTGCCCCAGCACTCGAACCCACGGCGGGCATCAGCTGCACTCGGCGATGAGCGGCACGAAGCGCGCGCGATCGATCGTCTCCACGTCGAAAGATCCCCCCCGGGCCCGGACCCGAACCAGCTCCTGATGCGCGGGATCACCGACCGGCACCAGGAGTCGACCGCCGGGCGCCAGCTGCCCGTATAGACGGGCGGGAGGCTCGGGAGTGGCCGCCCCAATCAGGATGACGTCGAAGGGCGCGGCCTCCGGCCAGCCGGCGCTTCCATCTCCGATCGCCAGGTGCACGCCATCCACGCCCGATTCCTGCAGCGCCTGCCGAGCGGATTCCGCCAGCTCAGGGACCCGCTCGATGCTGTACACTTCGCCCGCAAGCAATGACAGCAGCGCGGTCTGAAAGCCGGATCCGGTACCGATCTCGAGCACGCGCTCGTCGCCACCGAGCTCGCAGAACGCAAGATGCAGTGCGTGCACTCCTGGCCGGGAGATCGTCTGTCCGTAGCCGATGGGCAAGGCGGCGTTGTCGTAGGCCCGCTGGCGGACCGCCTCCGGCACGAAACGGTGGCGAGGAACCGACGCGAAGGCGTGCAGGATCGCCAGATCTTCGATGCCGGATGCCTGCAATCGCTCGACGAGGCGGTGCCGATCCCTCTGATAGGCGCCGGTCAGAGCTCGAGCGGCCAATTCCTCACCTTTTCGATGAGCCGAAAGTTCGTGAGATCGAGGTGCAGCGGCGTGATCGATACGTACCCCGCATCCACGGCACTGAAATCCGAATCGGCGCGCCCCTTCCAGTCCGGCGTGCCATCCCCGATCCAAAACTCGTCACGGCCGGCCGGATCGAGCCGGTTGACCGAACCCACGTACTGGCGACTATCGAGAACCGTCACGCGGGACCCTCGAACCTCGCTCGCCGGCAGGTCGGGCAGGTTGATGTTCAACAGCGTCTCCTCGGGAAAGTCATCTCTCGTGACGAGACCCCGCAGGAGGCGTTCCAGCAAGTCGGCGTAGCCGGCCAAACGGTCGTCATCCTGACCCATGAAGGAGACGGCGATCGATGGAACGCCGAGGATCGTGCCCTCTATCGCGGCCGCCACGGTGCCGGAGTAGAGAACGTCTTCGCCCATGTTGGGGCCGTGATTCACGCCGGAGAGAACGAACTTCGGCGGACGCTCGTATAGCTGCTCGCACAACTTCTCGACGGCGATGAGGACGCAATCGGTCGGAGTGCCGCTCAGCGCGAGCCGACCGGCGGACTCCTCTGTCTTCGTTATGCGGCTGCGCAGCGTCAGCGACTGACTCGAAGCGCTTCTCTGACGGTCGGGGGCCACCACGAAGACCTCGCCCAGCTTCCCTGCGGCCTGGATGAGAAGCTCAAGCCCGAACGCATGGATCCCGTCGTCGTTCGTGCAGAGGAACAGGGGGCGCGCGTCCTCGTCACCGGCGCCTTCCGGCGGGGATGTCTGGTGCGAGATCAAACCGAGCCGAGCACCTCGACCAGTGAATCCATTTCTCGGCGCACATCACGCACCATCTCCGAGTCCATGGCAAGTCGAGAGGCTTTCGCCAACTTGCCCTGCTTGCGCAGTTGATCCAGCTTCTGACGGGCTCCATCGATCGTGTACTTCTCGCGGTAGAGGAGGTGCCGAAGGAGCTGGATGAGCTTGATCTCCCGGCGCCGGTACACGCGGTTTCCGGCCGCGTTCTTTGTCGGCTTAAGCACCGGGAACTGGCTCTCCCAGTAACGCAGGACGTGCGGCTTGAGATCGGTGATCCCACACACCTCGCCGATCGAGTAGTACTCCTTGGCTGCGATTCGGTCGTTCAACGTGCTCAGCTCCAGCGTTCGGGTTTCGGGTCCCGTGCCATCAGGTTCGTCAACGCCTGAGCGGGCGCGACACCCTCGTATAGTATCGAGTAAACAGCGCTCGCGATCGGCATCTCCACTTCATAACGGCCGGCGAGCTCAACCGCCGCCCTCGTGGTTCGGATTCCCTCGACCACGTTGTGCATCCCCGCCAGCACCTCGTCCAGTGAGCGCCCCGCCCCGATTGCCAGGCCCAGCGTGCGGTTGCGGCTCAGATCGCCGGTGCATGTCAGGATAAGATCCCCGATCCCGGCGAGACCAGCCAGAGTATGCTCCTCGGCGCCGAGGCGCGTCGCCAGCCTGATGATCTCGGCGAGCCCGCGTGTGATCAAGGCCGCTCGGGCATTGTTTCCCAACCGGAGCCCGTCGCTGATCCCCGCGGCGAGCGCGATCACGTTCTTGAGCGATCCACCCAGCTCGGTTCCCACCACGTCGGCAAGCGTGTAGATGCGGAAGTGATCGTTCTGAAACAGCCGCTGAACCTCATGTCGGTTCGCCTCGGAAGAGGAGGCGGCGGCGCAGGCGGTCGGCAGTCCCCGCACAAGCTCTTCAGCGAAGCTCGGACCCGATAGCACCACGCAATCCGCTGCCATGCCCTCGCCGAGCACCTCCGAGAAAAGCTCGCTCATCCGCAGGTCGGTCCCGACCTCGATGCCCTTGGATGCACTCACCAGGATCAGCTCGCCTGCCAGGTCGGGCTTCGCTCGACCCAGCACCTCTCGCACGTGGTGGGAGGGGACCACGCACACGATAACGCCCGCATCGGCCACCGCATCGGAGATCACGGTCGTAGCTCTGAACGGCGCCAACTCGACCCCTGGCAGGTACTTCGTGTTGCGACGGTCCCCGTTGATCTCCTCGGCAACGGCCGCGCTGTGAGCCCAGCTGGTTGTGCTGGCTCCGTTTCGGGCCAGCACGTGAGACAGCGCCGTGCCCCAGCTTCCGGCTCCGAGAACGCAAACCCGCCGGCTCACGACTCCTCCCGTTTCGGGGGCTCGCGCGGCTTCTCCCGACCGGCTTTCCGCAATGGGCGCACCGCTCGAAATCCGAGCTCCTCGCCGTGGACGAGGCGAACCAGATTGGAGCGGTGCGTCCACCAGACGAAGCTCGCGATCCCCAGCGAGAAGACAATCGTCTCGATCGGCGCGTCCTCGAAGTAGGCCAGAACGGGAACCAGCGTGGCGGCGATCAGTGATGCGACGGACACGAACCCGGTGATGAGGACGAGACCGACCCACACCAGCATTGCGATCGTCGCGGCGATCGGGGCCAGGGCCAGCATGACGCCGGCCGCCGTTGCCACCCCCTTGCCGCCGCGCAGGCGCAGGAAAACCGACCAGACGTGTCCCGCCACAGCCGCGATTCCGTAGACGATCGCCAGATAGGGCCACGCCTTTCCGTCCCACATCGGAAACAGCCACACGGGCAGGAAGCCCTTGAGCACGTCCAGCAGAATGACGGGCACCGCCCCCCACAGCCCGAGTGAGCGATAGACGTTCGTCGCCCCCGTGTTTCCGCTGCCCGTAGCCCGGAGATCGATACGCGCCAGCCGGCCGGCGGCGTAGCCGAACGGGATCGAACCCAGCAGATACGCGGCGATGACAAGTAGCGCGGGTCTCACCTACGTGCCTCTTCCCGTCTCTTCAGGCGGAACCGGATCGGCGTCCCGAGGAAGTCCCAAGCATTACGGAAGCTGTTCTCGATGTACCTAATGTAGTGCGTAGCCAGATCCTTGGGTCGGTTCAGCCACAGCACGAAGAACGGCGGCGCCGACGACACCTGGGTGCCGTACAGGATCTTGACTTCGCCCCGCGAGCTCTGGGGCGGCTGGAGGCGTCGCGCGAGCTCCGCGAGCGCCCGGTTTACTTCGGCCGTCGGGATTCGCTGCTGGCGTCGCTTCTGCACCTCGAGCGCCACCTCCGCGGCCTTTCGGACACGGAGACCGGTCAAGGCCGACGTCGTGATGATCGGCAGCTTGCGGAGAAAAGGCGCGCGCTCGCGAAGGTCGCGCTCGAACTGGGCGTGAATGGCGGGCCCGCGATCCTCTCCCAGGTCCCACTTGTTGGCCACGAGCACCAGTCCGCATCCCGCCTCCCACGCCTGCTCTCCGATCCGGAAATCCTGGTTCGTCACGCCGGCTGGGGTATCGACCATCAGGAGACAGACGTCCGAGCGTTCGATCGCCCGGGCCGCACGAAGGCGACTGTAGAACTCGAGCTCGCCTTGCACCCGCGAGCGACGCCGGAGGCCCGCCGTATCGACCAGACGGACCCGGACGCCCTCGAGATCCAGGTACGTGTCGATCGCGTCACGCGTCGTCCCAGCCTCCTCGGCGACGATCACGCGATCCTGGCCCAGAAGCCGGTTCACATAGCTGGACTTCCCCACGTTCGGCTTGCCGATGACCGCCAGGCTCACATCGTAGGCCTGCTCGGCCTCGGCCCTGCTCTCCGGGAGCAGTCGGATCAGCCGGTCGAGGAGGTCGCCGCTCTGCTTGCCGGAGAGCGCCGCCACCTGCACAGGCTCGCCGAGCCCCAGCTCGTAGAACTCGATGTGAGCGAGCGATCCGACGGGCTCGTCCACCTTGTTCACCGCCAACAGCACTGGCGTGCCCGAGGTCCGAAGGAGGTCGGCGACGTGCAGGTCGACCGGCGTCACGCTCTCCAGGCCGTCGACGACGAAAAGGATGACGTCCGCATGATCGATGGCCGCGAGCACCTGCTGCTGGACTTCCGCATCGATCCCCCGCCCGGGCGCATCCGTGACGCCGCCGGTGTCCGCGAGCAAGAAGGAACAGCCTCCCCACTCGGCCGTGGCGAATTGGCGGTCGCGCGTCACCCCCGGCTCTTCGGCCACGATCGCCACTCGCCGACCTACGATTCGGTTGAACAACGTCGACTTCCCGACGTTGGGTCGTCCGACGATCGCCACGGTCGCAACCTCGGCGAGTCCAGCCTTTGGCGGGGCGGGGCTCAGTGCCATCTCAGCAGAACGTCCGTCACGTGGTCACCCGCGCGAATCTCGGCGCCCGGGACGCCGGCTCGAACGTCGTCCAGCGAGACATCGTCGAGAAAGAAGCCGCGCTCGTTGACCGCCGATCGGGAGAGAATCGCCAGATCGTACGGTTCGCTGGCACGCAGCGCGTCCAGGTAGTCGGTTCCAGAGATCAAGCCGGCGCTCGTCACCTGTGGCCCGTACATCGAGTTGGGGACGGCGGCCGTTCTGACCTCCACGCCGCACGCAGCCTGCAGCTCACGGCCGAGCTCCACGAGGGTCGGCTCCATCGCGGTGCCGGTGGCGAGGAGGATCGTGCGCCCGGTGAGGTTGGGAAGGCGCGGCAGGTCGGCACGGACGGCCTCGCGGAGCCCCGAGATCGCTCCGACACCGTTGCCGACCAGCTCCTCGTTGTCGAAGTACTCCCGTCCGGGCACATCCAGCCCGGCCGAGAGGAACATCTCATCGGATGCGTAACACCAGGCGTACCCACGCTCCTCGAGCGCTCGTCCACGGATCGGGGCTGTTTGGCGAAGCGCGCGCGCACTCTCTTCCGGGGCCATGGGCTGGACGCCCGAATTCTGGTTGAACCGAGTGAGGCCTACCGGCACGACCGAGAGCGAGAGCACCGAATCGCCGCGCTCGTACAACTCGAGGATCGTCCGGTCCAACACCGGACCGGTGTTGACGCCGGGGCAGAGCACCGCCTGGGCGTGAATGGCGATCCCGGCGGCCTCGAGCCGATCCAGCTGTTCGTTGATCTCCCGAGACCTCGGGTTCACGAGCATCTTCGCTCGCGCTTCCGGATCCGTCGCATGCACGCTTACGAAAAGGGGCGACAGACGCTGCTCCTCGATCCGCTCCCAGTCTTCCTCCCTCAGGTTCGTCAGCGTCACGTAATGCCCGTACATGAAGGAGAGCCGGTAGTCGTCGTCCTTGATGTAGAGGGTGGTCCGCAGCTTCTCTGTCTTTGGATTCCCTTTGACGAAGCAGAAAGGGCATGCGTTCGTGCAGCGCCGGATCGGATCGGCTTCCGGCACCAACCCGAGAGACTCCGAGTCGTCCTTCTCGATCTCGTACGTGATGCGCCGGCCGCCGGGCAACTCCACCTCCAGCTCCACGAGCTCGGCGGCTTCCATGTACTGGAGATCGAGGGCGTCCCGCAGTCTCTCTCCGTTGAGGCGGAGAAGACTCGAACCGACCTGGATGTCGAGGTTGGCTCCGATGGAGCCCTTTCGGACCTGTGCGACCCGGATCATTCCGGAGGGCCGGCGGCGGCGGCGAGCCCGCAACTCGTCTTTCCGATCCGGCTTTGCATGGCGAGGTTAGGAGGTCTCCGAGGTCAGAACCCGCTGAGCCTCTTGGAGCTGGAAGACTGGAACGAGCACCCTTACGAGGGCCAGCGCGCCCAATGCCACGACGTTGGCATGGTCCTTCTGGGAGAAGACCTGAACATCCACGTCCGCCACCCTCAGCCGACCAGCCAGGACCTCGGCCTCGGCCTCATCCGTGTGCCGTGCGGCCTCGGCCCACCCGGAGATCAGCCGCACCTGCTCGTGGTCCCCGCATAATGCCGTACGCCGCCTTCCGCGGCGGCACTCGGAGCACAGGTTCAACCCGCATACCGCGCACCGGTGGAACGCCATGTTGCTCCGATGACGTGAGCAGACCTGTGGATGATCGAGCAGGCCGCACCAAGGACAGTAGGTCGATGCCTCGGGCCGCTCTCGCCCGCACGACTCGCATTGCGACGTCCCGTCGTGGGTGGACGCCACCCTGCGGCTTCGTCGCCCGTTGCCGGTCATCCGCCGCTGGACCCGAGCAGAGGCGTGGCGACTAGCCGCTCGCGACCTTCTGGAAGCGAAAGCCCGCGATGGGCACGCCGCTCGTCAGCTCTACCTGGAAGATCTCGGTCTCCCCGTTGGCCGGAATGACGAGCTGAAGGTGCTCCGTACCGGCTACCTCCCCCTGCTCGTCCAGGAACTCGATCGGTACGGTGACCTGGCCGCCGGCCTCCTCACTTCGCCCCATGACCAGACCCTCCACCACGTACGCGTTCTCCCCCCGCTCCCGGAGTTGGACGTTCTCGAGGCTGAAGACCAGGCTGCCGCGCTCCTGAATGACCTGAAGGGCGAAGGCCGCATTGTCCGTCTGGCTGGCCGTGTTGGCCAGCAGCGTGTAGGCATCGAAGTCGTACGGATACCTCTCGACGAGCAACCCGCTGAGCTCTGCCGCGAGCTCCACCTCACCGGCTTCGAGCGCCGAGGTGGCCGTATTGTTGAGGGCATCACGATCGTACGGATTCAAGGCACGGGCCTTTTGGAAGGCGGTGACCGCGTCTCCGAAAGACTCGGCCTCGTAGAGTCCCACTCCCACCTGGTTCCACTGCTCGACCGTGAGGTCGTCGCGTGACAGGAGCTTCGTGAACGTCGGCTGGGCCGAGGCCGGATCGCCCTCTATCGTAAGGGCCACGGCGTAGTTCATCTCGGCCATCAAGTCGTTCGGGTGCGCCTCGGCAAAGAGCCGCAGCATCTCGATCGCCTCGGCGCCCCGGTCGGCTGATCGCAGCGCCTCGGCCAGGTTGAGCGACGCGTCCCGAGCCTGATCGCTGGGATCGTCCGCCTCGACAGCACCCCGAAACTGCTCGATCGCGGCTGCCTCGTCATCGAGGTTCTGATACAGAAGCCCGGCGTTGTTGAAGGCCCGCGAGTCCTTCTTGATCGCGTTCGCACTGACGAAGGCGGCGAGCGCTTCGTCCATGTCACCCGCCTGGTAGTGCTGGATCGCCTCGTTGTACGCCGTCGCCCAGGCGTTGAATCTCGAGTTGTCCGAGCGTTCCTGGCAGGCCGGGTTCGTGCCGACAAATCGGCTCAACAGGGCATCGGCCGCCTCGAAGTCGCCCAGCCCGATATTCGCCTCGGCCGCCAGCCACAACGCCGTGGGATCGTCGTCGTCCTGAATCTCCGACTGCAGGTCCCCCAGCGCCTCCGCGAACAGCGCCCGTTGGGCCGCCGGGTCCGGCGTCTCGCCGGCCGTCGTCAGCTTCTCGACGGCCCCCTCGGTCGAAGCCTTTGACACGAGACGGCACTCGTCCTCCTGTGCCGTAAGGTCGGCGGGGGCGACGGCGCCAACCGCGAGAGCCATGGCGATGGCGAGAGACCGAACGGTCGCTCCCGAGTTGTTCATTTGCTGGGACTTCCCTGTCTCGAGTTCATGTAATCCCGCGGGTCGGCGGCCACGTGGCCGCCGGCAGGCAACTTCGACCGCATCCGTCCCCCACGCCAGTACCCCGGTCGGCCCACACTACCAGGCTCCTCCTACCCGCCGCCTCGCCTCGCGGATCCGCTGCGGACGCGGTTCCCGCACCCGGTTTCGGCAGATGCCCGTCCGTGTCAGCGCTGCTCCCCGGTAGACCTGCTCCTCAGTAGACGAGGGCGTGCGCCGTATTGAAGAGAACGACCGTCTCGCCATCGACGAGTTTTCCCTCTTCCCTCAGGCGCAGCGCGGCCGCCAGCGTCGCGCCGCCTTCGACGGAAGCGCTGACGCCGGCCTTCCCCAGCTCGACGGCGGCCGCTTCCGATTCCTCGTCGGAGACGGCGAGCGCCTCTCCTCCGCTCTCCCGCAGCGCCTTCAGGATCAACGAATCGCCCAACCCGAACGGAACCCTGAGGCCATAGGCCCGGGTCCGCGCCCCAATCCACGGTTCGGCCGCGAACGCACCTTTGCCGAAGGCTCGAACGATCGGGGCGCAACCATCCGCCTGCACCGCGTAGCAGCGCGTGGTGGCCGCCGCGATGCCCATCGCCGCCAACTCGCCGAGCGCCTTCCAGCTACCGATCAATCCGGTTCCGCCGCCCGTCGGATAGACGATCGCGTCAGGCGCCCTCCAGCCGAGCGCCTGCACGATCTCGAGCATCATCGTCTTCTTGCCTTCGATTCGGTAGGGCTCGCGCAGGGTGGAGAGATCCAAGGCCTCGGTGCGGGCCGCGTATTCACGTGCTTTCGCACCGCAGTCGGTAATCAGGCCATCGACGGGCCGCACCTCACCACCCGCCGCCCGCGTTCGCCTCACGACCATCTCGGGGGTGTCCTCCGGAAGGTAGACGCGGGCCCTCTTCCCCGCCCGGCTCGCGTATGCCGCCAGCGAGACTCCGGCGTTTCCCGCGCTCGGGATGACGAAGGAGGAGGCTCCGCCCAGAACGGCCCGCGTAACAGCTGCCGAAAGCCCGCGATCCTTGAAGCTTCCTGTGGGATTCCGTCCCTCGTCCTTCACGTACGCGCGCAACTCCTGCAGGCCGTCGATACCGCGGAGAGCCAGAAGGGGCGTCGCGCCCTCTCCGAGGCTCACCGGCGTCTCACCGGGGGCGATGGGGAGGATCTCGCGGAAGCGCCACATGCCGACGTCGCACAACCGCCGGCTCCATCTCTCGATGAGCGCCGGCCCATCCATTGCATCGAGGGCATAGCGTACTAGAAGAGGCTTCGCGCATGCCGGGCAGACCGATGCGCCGGGCGCGGCCTCCATCCTCTCTCCACACGCGCCGCACTCGAGGGAGAAGGAGGTCACGGTCCCCCGGCCGCGCCGTCCTCGGCAGCTGCAAGCCCGGCCGCCAGACGCGCGGCCGTCGTCTCCCGGCCCAGGATGTAGGCCACGTCGGGGACATCCGGACCCTGGACGGCGCCGGTCAACGCGGCACGGACCGGGTGATAGAGGGGACGGCCCTTGAGACCCGCCTCCTGTCCCGCGGTGGCGAGCTCTTCCTTCAGCTCAGCCCGTGCCCAGCTCTGTACGGTTTCCCATCGCTGCGCCACCTGGCGCAGCGCCCGACCCGCCATCCGCTCCCGGAACGCCTCCACGGCGTCCGAGCTCGAGAGATCCGGCTCCGGGAGAACGAGCTCACAGACAGGATCGGCGTCGGCGAGGATCTGTATGCGCTCCCGCAGAACCTCCGCGAGCGCCCGAAGCTGCCGAGCCTCCAGCTCGAACCGGCCCGCCAATCGGTCGCGGAGGCCTCGTTCCAGCACGTCGATCGACTCGTGCCGGTAGTGCTGGCCGGACAACCAACGCAGCTTCTCAGGATCGACCTCCGGATTGGCGGCACCTATCCGACCCAGATCGACCTCGGCGATCAGCTGATCTCGCGACAGCACCTCCTTCCCGCTGGAGCTGGACCAAGAGAGGAGGGAGAGGTAGTTGAGGAGACCCTCCGGGTGGTATCCCTGATCACGGTATTCCAGCAGCCCAGGCGCGCCGGCACGTTTCGAGAGCTTACCTCCGCCCGGAGCCAAGACCGACGGCAGGTGAAGGAACTCGGGAGGGACGGCCCCCAGGGCCTCGTAGAACAACACCTGCTTGGGCGTGTTGGAGAGATGACCGGCCCCGCGTATCACGTGCGTGATCCCCATGTGGAGATCGTCGACAACGACCGCGAAGTTGTAGGTGGGCCTCCCATCGGAACGGAGGATGACCTGATCTCCGAGTTGCTCACCCTCCACCGTCAGTTCGCCGCGCACGCGATCTCGATAGTGAATAACGCCCGGCTCGACCCGGAAACGGAGAGAAGCGGGGCGTCCGGAGGCGATGAGGCGTGCCTTCTCCTCGGACGACAGCTTTCTGCAGCGGCCGTCGTAGCGCACGCGACGCTTCCCGGCTCTCGCTTCCGTTCGGCGGGCCTCCAGCTCCTCCGGCGTGCAGTAGCAACGATACGCCCGGCCTTCGGCGAGCAGACGTTCGCCATGCTCGCGGTAGAGCTCCACTCTCTCGCTCTGCCGATACGGCCCATGCTCCCCGCCGGCGAACGGTCCCTCATCTGGAAATAACCCCAGCCACTCGAGTGCGTGCTGGATGTCGCGCTCGGCGCCCTCCACGTGGCGCTCCAGGTCCGTGTCCTCGAAACGGAGGATGAAGGCACCGCCCTGCTGGCGTGCGTATAACCAGTTGAGTGCCGCCGTACGGGCGTTGCCGAGGTGAAGCGAGCCGGTCGGACTGGGGGCGAATCGGGTGCGGACCATCAATCGTCCTCGCGCGGTAGGCGTCGCGAGGCCTCCTCGGAGACGTCGGGGGCGTAACCCGGGCACCGATGGACCGGCAGCCGCGGATAGCGCGCGTAGCGCGGGTCATTCCGCGATCGCTCGCAAAGAAGGAACTTCGAGCCACGGTCGCTTCGGATCGGCCGGCCGAAGCGGCAGGCTCCGCAAAGACCCGCGCTCCTCACGAGGCCTATCCCTCCGCGAGTTCCGCGAGAATGCGCTCGGCCGTGCCCGGACCGACGCCCGGCGTGGCCGCCAGCTCGTCGAGCGTCGCACCCCGAATCGCCTCGAGGCTGCCGAAGCGCTGGAGCAGCTCTTGCTCACGGGCCGGTCCGACACCGCGGATCTCGGAGAGACGGGATCTGAGAAGCCGGCGTCGCCGCAGCGTGCGGTTGTAGGCGAGAGCGAACCGATGCGCTTCGTCCCGAGCGCGCTGGAGCCAGTGCAGGCCCGGGTCGCGTCGATCGAGTCGGAGCGGTTCCGGCTCGCCCGGGCGGTACACCTCTTCTTCACGCTTGGCGAGCGCCACCGCTGGCAGATCGGATGCGCCGGCCGCCTCCATCGCCTGCATGGCTGCGGCGAGCTGGCCGCGGCCGCCGTCCACCAGCACGAGGTCGGGCAGGTCCCGAGCCTCCCTTACTCTACGATCGAAGTAGCGTCCGACCACTTCCTGCATCATCGCGTAATCGTCCGTCTCGCCGTCGGGCACTTCGCGGATTCGGAACCTCCGGTACTCATCCGAGATGGGCTTTCCATCCTCGAGCCACACCGCGCTGCCTACCGACGCCGAGCCGCCGAGGGTGGATATGTCGAAGCATACGATCCGCCGCGGCGGGGCGGGAAGCTCCAATGATTCCGCCAGCCGGCTCGCCGCTGCCGGAACGCCCGCGGCGCTGTCGCTCGGCGTGCCCGCCTCCCCCATCGCGTCGAGCCGAAGATGCTCCTCCCTCAGCAGGTCGGCGGCGTTGGCGGCGGCCAGCTCGACGAGGCGGCGCTTGGTGCCCCGCTGAGGCACGTGCACGCGCACCGGGCCGGCTCGCCGCGCGGACAGATGCTCCTGAATCAGCTCCCGGTCCGGAAAGTCTTCCGGGACGAGGAGCTCGGCCGGAAGGTCCTGCCGCCGGAGGTAATGGCCGCTCACCAGAACGGCTGTGAGCTCCGAGTCCTCTTCGTCGCCCACGTTTTGGAGGAAATGGATCTCGCGGCCGAGAAGGCGCCCTTCCCTCACCTTAAGAATGACACCGCACGCCAGCGTGCCCTCGCGGCGGAGCCCCACGACGTCGTGCTCACCCCCGCGATGGTCGACGGCGGCCTGCCGCCGTTCGATCGTCTCGAGCCCCCGCAGCACATCTCGGAGCTCGGCTGCCCGCTCGTACTCCATGGCGTCCGCCGCCCCCTTCATCTTGTCGCGAACGCGGCGGCGAACCGCGCCGGTGCGGCCACCCAGAACCTCCAGGATTTCCTCGATCATGCCCCGGTAGTCTTCCTCCGTCTGGTAGCCGGCGCACGGCGCCTTACAGCGGCCGATGTGGTAGTCGAGGCATGGACGGGGCGGCAGCTTCTTGGGAAGCTCGTAGTGGCAGCTTCGGACGGTGTAGAGCTCCTTGATCGCGCGCAGCGCGCTCCTCATCGCGCCGACGTTCGTATAGGGACCGAAGTACCGGCTCCCATCCCGGATGAGACGCCTCGTCACCAAAACCCTCGGAAAGGGCTCTCCGAGCGTCACCCGGATGTAGGGATAGCTCTTGTCATCCCTGAGCTGGATGTTGAACGGCGGATGGTACTCCCGGATCAGATTCCACTCCAGCAGAAGCGCCTCGGCCTCTGACTCCACCACATAGCTCTCGACCGAAGCCATGCGGCCGGCCATTTGTCGCTGCTTCGGAGAGGGGTCCCGCTCGGCGCTCAGATAGCTCCTCACCCTCGCGCGCACAGACTTCGCTTTGCCGATGTAGAGCACCCTGCCCCGGGAGTCCCGAAACATGTAAACGCCGGCCCCGGTGGGAAGGCGGCCTATCTGGCTTTCGAGTTGCTCTCTCTTCGACTCAGCCATCGGAGATCGGACGGGGGGGCCTACGGACGATCGACAGGTACACTACACCGGCAGCGAGTAGCGTTCCGGTCAGCACGGCCGCCGCCCCGATCGTGGTCTCCGGGTGGATCCTCGCGGTCAGCGCGAGCCTGGCTACGGATCCGGCGGCCGCGCCCGCCACCGCCGCTACGCAGAGGCGTACGAGCGGCCGGAGCGCTGCGGCCCCGAACAGGACGCCCACGCGGCGGCGGAGACCTGACCACAGCAGGAGCAGGTTCAGCCACGCGCCCGCCGAGCCTCCGAGCGCCAGCCCGGCCGCTGACAGCGCCCCGTAGCCGGCACCGCGCATCAGCAGCATCGCCGAGGCCCCGAGGGCGATCCCTGAAGCGACGGAGATCGCAGCAAAGCGCATCGGCGTCCTGGTGTCCTGCATGGCGTGAAAGCCCCCGGCGAAGAGCTTGACCGAGCTCGTGGCGACGAGTCCGACCGAATACGCGATTAGGATTCCGCTCACGAGCTGCGTGCTGTATTCGTCGAACGCCCCGCGCTGGAAGACGATACGGACCGCCAGATCACCGAAGAGGATCAGGGCGATCGCCGCGGGAAGCACGAAGTAGAGGATCTGGAAGAACCCGTTCACGAGCCTGGGGCGCAGCGCTTCGGGTCCCGTCTGCCGGGACATCTCCGGAAGCGCCGCTGCCGCGACGGAGACGCCGAAGAGGCTCAACGGCAGATACGCCAGGCGCTGGGCGTAGTACAGGCCGACAACCGCCCCGGCGGGCAGGAAGCTCGCCAGGATCACGTCCGCAAAACTGGCGATCTGGAAGATCCCCTGGCTCGCGGCCACCGGTACCATGTTGCGCATGACTCGCCGAACGGGCTCCGAACCGCGATCCAGCAGCGGACGAACGCCCCGGGCCAGTCTGCGCGCCGTCGGCACCTGCACACCCAGCTGGAGCAGGCTCCCGGCCAGCGTCGACCAGGCAAGGACCTGAATCAGCGGGCTCCAGCCGAAACGGGCACCCAGGAGGAGTCCCGCTACCTGAGCGAGGTTCCACAGCACCGGAGCCGCAAACGGGAGGAAAAACCGGCGATGGCTGTTCAGCACACCGAGACACCAGGCCGCGAGGATCATGACCCCGGCCATCGGGAACAGGATCCTCACGAGCTGGGTCGTGAGGGCCGACGTCTCGGCGTCGAAGCCGGGTGCCACGATACGAGTCAGCCACGGCGCCAGCACCACGCCGAGCGCGGAGAGAACGCCGGCCAGCAGCACCAACCGGCCGAGCACTCGCCGCGCCAGAAGGGCGGGCGCTTCGCTCTCGGCCCGATCGCCTTCCAGGAGCGAGCTGTAGACCGGCACGAACGCGGCCGAGAGAGAGCCCTCGCCGAGGAGGTTGCGGAGCACGTTGGGGATCTTGATTGCCGCCGCATAGGCGTCAGCGGCCACCATCGTACCGAAGAAGCGGGCAATGACGAGATCGCGAAGGAAGCCGGTCAGGCGGCTGACGAGTATTCCCGCGCCGACTGAAGCGGCGCTCCGGCTTTCCCGGCTTGAGGAGCGTCCGGCTCCCTCAGTCACCGGATTCGCGCGCCGCTCCTTGCCCCCCGGGCGGCAGCGCATCCCGCGGCTCGCCTCTGCCCTCCACGAGAGCACGGATGAAGACCGACTCCTCACGCAAGCCTTCGACCGACTCCGTCAGGTATCTGAGCTCGCCCTCCAGCGCATCCACGCGAGCCTCGAGCTCACCCGGCGGCGGTTCGCGAGAGATGCGCCGGGCGAGCGCCTGACCGATCTGCGAGTCGATCACGATCGCCAGGAGCGGGATCAGTAGAATCAATACGACGACCATGAGGGCCCAAAAGAGCGTCATCGATCCGAATACCCTTGGAGTTGTGCCAGCCGCGCGCGTAGCACTAGAGCGCCCTGTCGAGCTGGGCAACGTACTCTTCTACCGCGGTCTCCACCTCCCGGTCCAGGCTCTCGAGGAAGGCCGGACCGTAGCGCGCGAGATAGTAGAGCGGATTCAAGATCCGCTCCTGGGGAGCACCGGCCGGATAGAGATGGAGGGCCGTTTTCTCGATCTTGCGGCGCAACACGGATTGCCGCTCGAGCACGCTCGCATCCACCGCTTTCTCGAGCTGCCGGGCAGCTTTTCGCGCACCTGCCCGTGCCTTCTCCGCTGTGGCGCGGATCCCGGGAATCTCAGCCGAGAGGGCCTCGAGGATGCGGTCGAACGCGCCTTCTCGGGCCGCTTCCGCCTCCTCCAAGGCTCGAGCCACTGCTTCAGGCCTTCCCCCGCGCACGGATCGCTCCACGACCTCCGCCCCACCATCCGACAGCTCACCAGGGTCCAGCTCGAGCGCATCCAGGACCTTGGCCACCTTGGCCTCGATCGCCGTCCAGCCCGTGCGAGGCACGGTTCGGGGCATGCCGATACCCGCCCACTCGAACAGACCCGGGAGCTGGGCCCAGTACGCGACCTCGGCCGGTCCGAGCACCGAGGCAGAGACCGGCAGGAGACAGGACTCCGCAACCGGGCGCAGTGCGGCGCTCGGCCCGAATGACTCCGGAGATCGCTCGACCTCAGCGAGCAGCTCGGCCAGCTGGCGCTCGCCGCCCTCTTTCCCCGGTCGCGCGACATCGCCCGCCACGTAGATCCGCCGGCGCGCGCGGCCGTCATCGTAGAACACGTTGCTGGCGCCGTCGGGGAGGGCCAGTTGAGGCTCGAAGCCTGCCTCCCGTACCCGCTCGGTGGAGCTCGTCACCGCCGCCGCCGCCGAGGCGGCGTGTCGCAGCGCGCGTGTGTGAAGGGGCGCCAAGGCGCGCTTGACCTCGAGCTCCGCCGAGTCCAGCCAGACCAGCTCGCGTCCCTCCAGCACTCCCGTCAGCGCTTCGCCGAACGCGCGGCCGACGCTTCGGCCCGGTCGATATGTATCTCCGAACAACTCCAGATACTGATTGATAAACTCCGACCGCGGAAGCACTTCACGAACTTCTGCCAGCAAGTCATGGATCGAGCCATCCAGCGTTGTCTGGCCGACCGACAGCTGCTCTCGCCCCTCGGGCGGGTTCAGCCGGAAACTCCGAAGCGCGTTGGATGTGTCGATCAGGTGTGTGGTGCCCACCTCTTTCCAATCGTGATCGTCCGAGGCCACCCAAAAGAGCGCGAGCACCGGGCACCTGAGTTCCCGCTCGAGCACCGCAGCCAGCCGGATCGCCGTCAAAGCCTTGTACAGGACGAACAGCGGACCGAGGAGGAGGCACGGCTGCTGTCCGGTCGTGACGAGCGCCCCTTCTCCGGCGAGGATGGAACGCAGCTTGGCGGCGGCGTCGGGCGAGGAGGCGTTGAAGACTTCGGCCGTCAGCGCCGGGCTTTCGCAGGAGGGCGGAAGGGCGGGCGACCCCGCGCCGTCCCCGGACTCACTCCGTCCGCGCAGCGACGGCGGGAAGAGGTCCACGGCCGCCGTGTCGCCGGCCGCAAAGCGCGACCCCAGAGAGCCCGTAGCCCCGAAGGCTGCGCGCTCGAGCCGCGGCTGCCCGCTCATTCGGCGTGTCCCGCCAGTACCAGGCGAGTCGATGACGGCGCGAAGGGAGCGCCCTCGTAATCGCCGAAACGATCCGTGGGGACGAGCCCTGCGGAGGCCAGGAGCGTCTCGAGCTCTTCCGGCGCGTACAGCCGAACACGCTCCACGTGCTCGCTGGGCCGACCGCCCTCCCCGCTCGAGATCCGCATCCGCTTCACCACCACGTCGCCCTCGATGCTCCGAGTCACGTGCACCGAGCCTCCATCCAAGTCCAACATCTCCTCCGGCACCAGAGCCGCCCTCACGTGCGCCGCGTTCAAGTAGTCGAGAAGAAACCGGCCCCCAGGCGCCAGCACTCGCCGAATCTCACGCGCCGCATCCACGTCCTCCTCCGCGGCCGCGAAGTAGCCGAAGGATGTGAAGAAGCTGGTCACGGCGCTGAACGCCGCATCCCGAAAGGGCAGTCTCCGCATGTCCGCCCGAACGAGGAGGAAGGGCGGCGTCTCGGAGCGGCGGGCGAGGCGAAGGAGCGGCAGCGACAGATCGAGGCCCACGGCATCGACCCCCGCCCGCCTGAGCTCCCGCAGATGCCTTCCCTCGCCGCAGGCCAGGTCGAGCGACCGCCCCCGGGGCGGACCGGAGACCTCGAGATACAGCCGCACGGCCGCCGCCGCCTCGGCCTGGTCGCGGTGAGGGTACAGTCGCAGATACTCCTCGCCGAACCAATGGCGGAACCACTCCGCCCTCCCAGGATCGCCCATGTGCTCGACCTAGCGTACCGTCTCAGAAGTCACACTAGCTCCCCTTGTGGTAGGGCTGTCCGCGACTAATCGTCCCGGCGCGATAGACCTGTTCGGCCAGAAGCAGACGGGCGAGATCGCGTGGCAAGCTCATGGCGGAAAGCGAGAGTTTGTGCTCCGCTCTGGAGAGAGCCGACTCCGCGAGCCCGAACGGGCCGCCAACGAGAAAGGCCACGCCCGGCCGCCGATGCAGACCGAGAGCCGAGAGATATCGCGCCAAGCCCTTCGAGCTCATCCTCTTCCCCTCTCGCGTGAGCGCCACGACGTCGAAGCCCTCCGGTACTCGGTCGAGAAGCCTCCGGGCTTCCGCTTCCGGGCCATGCTCCCCCTTGCCGGCCGGCACCTCGATCACGTCCAAGGAGAAATAACGACCTGCCCGAGTCTCGTACTCCCTGATCGCGGACACGAGGAGCGCTCCCGGTTTTCCTACCGCCAGGATGAGCACCTTCACCGCGCCAGCACGGTATCTCGCAAGTATCGCTCGCTGTCCCGGTGCGGATAGCTCTCCGTGAAGTGGAGACCTCTGCTCTCCCGACGCCGCTGCGCGCAGCGCACGATGAGGCGGGCGACCTCGCGGGCGAACTCGACCTGGCGGGCGTACATCGCCCCGGAAGCTGTTCCGTCGCGCGCGAGCGGGAGTTTCACGAGCCCATCCAACTCCCTGCGAGCGACGCTCAACCTCTCATCTGATCGGACGATCGACACGTTCGCCCACATGACATCCCGTACCCGCTCCTCGATCGAGGCCGGATCCTCGCCCTCCGCACGGAGCCCGGGTAGACTCGTCGCCGAAGGAAGGGGTACGCCTGATACTGCGTGCAGATCGGCTTCCACCCGCCGGGCCGCGCGCTCCGCGTAGACGACGGCCTCCAGCAGGGAGTTCGACGCGAGACGGTTGGCGCCATGTACTCCGGTGCAGGCCACCTCGCCCGCTGCATACAGCCCGGCGAGCGAGGTACGGCCGTCCCAGTCCGCCAAGAGGCCGCCGCACTGGTAGTGCGCCGCAGGCACAACCGGAATCGGCTCTTCGGGAATTCGAATTCCTCGCTCCGCGCATCCGCGCAGTATGTTCGGAAAGCGAGCGCGCACACGCTCGGCATCCAGGTCACTCAGATCCAGGTGGACGTAGGGCTCGCCGCTGCGTTTCATCTCGGCGTCGATGGCACGCGCCACGATGTCCCGGGGGGCCAGCGACCCCGCCGGGTCGTAGCGATCCATGAACGGGTCGCCGCCGCGGTTCCGGATCACCGCTCCCTCTCCGCGCACGGCTTCCGAGATCAGGAAGGCCTGATCGCCCGTCGGATAGAGGGCCGTCGGGTGAAACTGCACGAACTCGAGGTTCGCCACGGCAGCCCCGGCCTCCCAACCGATGGCCACTCCGTCGCCCATCGCTATCTCGGGGTTGGTCGTGTGCCGGTAGAGTCTGCCACACCCGCCCGTAGCCAGCAGGACGGCCCGGCACTCCACCTCTATCCACTGCTGGTTCGACACATCGAGGACGAGCGCCCCTCCGCAACGAGGTCTCAAGGTACTGGGCTCCGTGACCGCCGCGAGCTTCCAGAGGAAGTGGTCCTGCAACATCTGGATCTGAGGCTTCGCCGACACGGCCGCCAGAAGGGCGCGCTCGATCTCGCTTCCCGTCAGGTCCTCCGCGTGAACGATGCGGCGTGCGCTGTGTCCCGCCTCTCGTCCCAACGAGAAAGACACCCCGTCCCGGCTGAACCTGACGCCCCACTCGATCAGCTCCCGGACTCGTTCGGGGCCCTCGCGCACGAGCTCCTCGACCGCGCGACGGTGGCAGAGGCCGGCACCGGAGAGAAGGGTATCCCCGGCGTGAAGCGCGAACGCATCCTCCTTCGCGAACACCGCCGCCACGCCACCCTGGGCATAGTTGGTCGCGGATTCCACCCGGTTCTTCTTCGTCACGAGAACCACGCGGGCGAACTCGGCGGCCTTGAGCGCAAAGGTGAGACCGGCGATTCCGCTGCCGGCGACGAGCACATCCGTGTGGATCCGGGTCACTTTCGAATCCTCCGCGCGCCGCGCAACGTGAGGCGGATGGGTGGAGTGCGTCTCGCTAGACACTCCCGAGGTAGTACATAAGAAGGAACACGAGGACGAGAAGCACCAGGAGCGTTACCGTGCGGGGGGCGCGCTTGGCGCCCGCGCCCAGCTTCTTGCGCTGCTCACGCAGCTTGTGCAGTGGCACGTCAGACTCCGACACGAACGCCGAGGTCTCGGATCACCGATCCATCACCGTCGCCATCATCGTGGCCTCCGCCACTGTCACCCCATCGACCTTGGCCACGCCATGCATCTTCAGGATCGTTCGGCGCCGCTTGACGAGCTCGACCTCGAAGATCAACTGATCGCCCGGAACCACCGGCTTTCGCCACTTCACGTCGTCCAGCGACATAAAGTAGATGACCTTCTCCGCCACATTCTCCATCTCACTCATCATCAGCAATCCGCCGGTCTGCGCCATCGCCTCCACGATCAGCACACCTGGCATGATCGGATGGCCCGGGAAGTGGCCGCTGAAGAACGGTTCGTTGATCGTCACGTTCTTGAGCCCCACGATTCGCTCTCCCTCCTCGACCTCGAGGATGCGGTCCACCAAAAGCATCGGATAGCGGTGGGGCAGGAACTCGAGAATCTGTTGAACGTCCATCGTCGGCTGGCTCGAGCTCGTTTCGGTCATCCTCTTCCCTGCGGCTGCCTGGTCCCGTCTAGTGTACCGTCTCAGAAGTCACACTGTCATTCGGGGGCCGATTCATTCCGCTCGGCTTCGTTGCTCTTCCTCGACGCAACGCTGCTACGCCTTCGTCCTCGCGCCTTGCCGAAGCGGACGACTGGGCCCCCTCGGTGCCTACCGGACTTCTGAGACGGTACACGAGGGTTCACCTCGGAATGAAAAAGCGTGGCGAGCGCGTGATCCGCAAGCCGATGAGAAAGAGCGCTCGTCCCCGATTCGGGAACGAGCGCTCCAAGGCCGCCCGTCGGTCGGCCGCCTGCGCCGTGTATTCGGCGACCGGCGCTACGGCTGCGTGCTGCTCGCCGGGCCCTGTGCCTGTAGGCGGGCGAGGACCTGATCGGTCACATCAAGCGTCGGGTCCGCCGCAATCAATCCCGCGGCAGAGGCGTCGAACACCATGGTGAAGCCACGCTCGGCGCGGAAGTTCTCGATCTCAGCCTGAACGCGCTCGAGGATCGGTTGCAGAAGCTGCTGTCGTCGCTGGTTGGCCTGGTCCTCGAGCTCCAGCGTCCGCTGCTGCAGCACCTGGTTCTTCTCGGCCATCTCCTGCTGTCGGGTCTGCCGCGCCGTCTCGGAGAGCATCGTCTCCTGCCGGCGATAATCCGCCAAGAGCGAGTCCAACTCCACCCGCTTCAGGCGAACCTCTTCCTGCATCTGAACGAGCTCGCGATTCCACGTCTCCTGAGCGTCGACGGCGCCCGGCGCCGATTCGAGCAGTCTCTGCGTGTTCACGTACACGAAGCCCGCGGCATTCGCTGGACTCGTTTGAGCGACGAGAGAGGCCGCCGTCCCGAGCATCAGTACGGCCGCCATTACAAACGATATGCGTCGCATTCGCCTCATTCTCCTGTGAAGCTCTCCCGTGACGCTCAACAGCCGGTCCACCAGAGCGTCACCGCTAGAAGATCCGGCCGAACTTGAAGTGCAGCTTCCAGCCCGGGTCCGGCCGGCCGACCACGTCACGGCGGTCGAAACCGTATGCGTAATCGAGACCGATCGGGCCGAAGGGCGTTACAAGGCTTACTCCTACGCCGGCACCAACCAGGAGATCCGTCGGATTGAAGCCGTCGGCGAGGAACCAGTTGTTACCGGCATCCACGAACGTGCTGAGGAACACGGCGTTCGTGAGCTTCAGCCCCAACTGGGCGGTCGTTGTGAAGAAGGAGTTGCCCACGCGATCCAGGTCGCTGATAGGAGCACCCCTTGGCACGTGCCCCAGCGGCGTCACCGTGGCCTCCTCGTATCCACGAAGCTGCTGGCCGACCTGCGTACCACCGACCTGGAACTTCTCCTGGAAGAAGACCTGGCTCCCGACGATCCACCCTCCCCCGAACTTGATCCCGGCGGCGATCTCCATCGGTGACGGATCGAGGGCATCGCCGAAGCGCGCCACGGGGACCCACCACTCGCTCTCGAAGTTCCACTTCGTATAGTCGCCGTCCCCGCCCAGCGGGCCGCCGACGAAACGGGCAGACAGGGCGTTCAGGTTACCCCCTGTCGGGAAGATCGGGCTGTTGCGCACGTCCCGTAGGATGCGGGCCGAGATCGTGCTTCGCGTGCCCGAGAGGATCGACGGATCGTTGGGCCCGAGACCGAAGACATCCAGGTTGCTCGTCTGGTCGCTGAAGAGGGAGTAGCCGATGAACGCGCGCGTGCTGCGAAGCGGGATCGGGACCCCCACCTCGAACCAGCCGCCGGTCACCCGGCGGATGCCGAGACTCACGTTCGTGAACTGATCCCGTGAGGATCGGAACCCCACCGTGCCGGAGTATCGTGACCAGAAGACCGATGGATCCGAGTAGGTCAATTCGATGTCCTGCTGGCGTCCCCCGAAGACGAAGCGGAAGGAGCCGGCCTTGGCCATCCCGAACAGATTCGGCTGCTGATAGCCCACGAACCCCGAGAAGCCGAACGCGCCGGCGGCGGAGACCCCGAAGTTCACGTTCCCCGTCTGCTTCTCCTGGACGCGCAGCACCATGTCCACGTCGCCGTCGGGACGATCGATAATCCGAATCTGCTCTTCCGGAGGCAGGGGCTCGAAGAAGTCCAGGGAGTGGACCGCCTGGACGCTGTTGATCAGGCGCGCCTGAGAGAAGATATCGCCCGGGAGCAGCGAGATCCGGGACCGTATGATCCGGTCGTGAGTGTAGTCGTTTCCGACGATCGTAATCTTGCGGACGTACGTCGGCTCGCCTTCCCGGATGTTCCAGTAGGCCATGACCATTCGCCGCCCGGTGGAGTCCGGGGGGAGCTTGTCGATAGTCGGGACGACCGCCGAGCGCATGTATCCGGCGTTGCGGTAGAGGTCAGCGACCTGCGCGGCGGCTTCATGAAACGCCTCTTCATCGAAGGGCGCGTAGAGCGGCTCGAGCGGGTTGCCTTCCTCGTCCTCTCCGATCACAAGGGCAGCCTGCCGGAAGTACCGTCGGAGCAGCGCGGTCGGAAACCGTCGGTTGCCGTTGATCTCGAACCTGCTCAGGTAGTACCGCGTCCCCTCATCCACCCAGACGATGATCTCGCCCTTTCCCGTCGTCCGGTCCACGATCACCGAGTCGCCGACCACCGACGCGTCGATGAAGCCCCGCTCCGCGTAGAATCCCGGGATGCGGACGCTCAGGTCCCGCCGGAATTCCTCCCGTTTGAGCTCCCCGGACTGGTACCAGAGGAAACCCTCCTCTCCGGTCCCCATAGCCCCCCGCAGAAGCTCGTCCGGGTACGTCTCGTTCCCCTCGAACGAGATCCGGGCCACGCCGAGGCGCGGGCCTTCATCGACGTGGAAGAGGAGCCGGAACTGGTTCGGTCCGATGCCCGCCGGCTCAAGCTCCGGTTCGACTGTAGCCTGCGGGAAGCCCTCGTTCGTGAGACGCTTCTCGATCGCCGTCTCTGCTCTCAGCACTTTGGAGGGATCGTAGGCCATCCCGCGAAACAGTCCCGTCGTATCGCGGATCGAGTTCTCGGACACGTTCTTGAGCCCGCGAAACTCGATTTCGACGATGAACGGCCGTTCCACGACATCGATGTAGAAGATGGCCGGCGTCCCCGGGGTTACGCTCACCCGCACATCCTCGTAGGCGCCGGTGGAGAAGAGTCGGCGGATGGCGTCCTGGATGTCCGGGAATCGCACGCTCTGTCCGATCCTGAGCCCGCTGTGGTCGATGATATCGAAGGCGTCGATTCGCTGGTTGCCTCGCACGACGATGCTGTCGACCGGAACCGCAGCGGAGGCGAGAGGTTCCTGCGCTTGAAGCGTCGCGACCCCCTTCCATGGAAGCAAGAGGGCCGTAACCGAGAGGGCGGCGAGAGCGAGCGCCGGGCAACCCGACTTCACAAGCAGGGCTCGCCCTCTTCGGTCTCCGGGGTCAGGTGGCCGAGGCCTGTGACGCCGCCTGGAAACGCAGAGACTCCTCGTCCTCGGCAAGCAGAACCTCGATCTCATCGCCCGGTGCGAACTCCGCCATGAGGATCTTCTCGGAAAGCGGATCCTCTATGTACCGCTGGATCGACCGCTTGAGCGGGCGCGCGCCGAACTTGGTGTCGTATCCGATATTCACGAGGAAGGCGACCGCTTCCTCGGTCAGGCGTATCGCGAGGTTCTCCTCACCCAGGCGCTTCTCGATGTCGCGCAGAAGGATGTAGACGATCTTGCCGATCTGTTCGCGCGAGAGCGGGTGAAAGACGATGGTGTCGTCGAGCCGATTCAGGAACTCGGGCGCGAACGTCCTGTCGATCTCCTCCTTCACGCGCTCCTTGATGCGATCGTAGTCGAGTTCATCATCCTCCGACGTATCGAAGCCTACCTTCGAGGATGAGGTGATGTCGCGCGCCCCGACGTTGGAGGTCATGATGACGACGGCGTTCTTGAAGTCGATGACCCGCCCGTAGTTGTCCGTCAATCGACCCTCGTCGAGAACCTGCAGGAGGATGTTGAACACGTCCGGGTGTGCCTTCTCGATCTCGTCGAGGAGAACCACGCTGTACGGTCTTCGCCTGACGGCCTTGGTGAGCGTGCCGCTGTCCTCGTAGCCGACGTAGCCTGGAGGTGCCCCGATCAAGCGGCTGACCGAGAACTTCTCCATGTACTCGGACATGTCCACCCGGATCAGAGCATGGTCGTCGGCGAAGAGAAAGCGGGCCAGTGCTCGTGCGAGCTCGGTTTTTCCGACCCCGGTCGGGCCGGAGAAGATGAAGCTCCCGATCGGGCGGTCCGGGTCCTTGAGGCCGGCGCGGCTTCGCCTGATCGCCCGGCTGATCGCCTCGATCGCCTCATCCTGGCCGACGACGGTCTCATGGAGCTCGTCCTCCATGCGCAGCAGGCGCTCTGTCTCGGCCTCCTGAAGCCGGGTGACCGGGATCCCCGTCCAGCGGGAGACGATGAACGAGATGTTGTCTTCGTTGACCACCGGACGGTGCTCACGGCGCTTCCGCTCCCACTCCTCCCTCTCACGCTTGATGTCCTCCTGGATCTCCTTCTCTCGATCCCTGAGGTACGCGGCGCGCTCGAAGTCCTGGTCTCGGATCGCCTCTTCCTTCCAGCCCGACAGCTCATCCAGCTGCGCCTGGAGCTCCTGCACCTCCGGGGGAGGCACCTGGGCGCCCAGACGGGCCCGGGCACCGGCTTCGTCCAAGACATCGATGGCCTTGTCGGGAAGGAAGCGGTCCGCGATGTATCGATCGGAGAGCCTCGAGGCCGCCTCGAGCGATTCGTCGGGGAAGATGACACGGTGGTGATCCTCGTAATGCTTTCTCAGCCCCTTGAGGATCTCGATCGTCTCGTCCAACGACGGCGCCTCGACGATCACGGTCTGGAACCGCCTCTCCAGCGCGCCGTCCTTCTCAATGTACTTCCGGTACTCGTTGAGCGTGGACGCTCCCACGCACTGGAGCTCGCCGCGCGCGAGTGCCGGCTTCAGCATGTTGGAGGCGTCGATCGCCCCCTCCGCCGCGCCGGCGCCGACGAGCGTGTGCAGCTCGTCGATGAAGAGGATTACGCCCCGGTTCGTGGAGATCTCGTTTACGATCGCCTTGAGGCGCTCCTCGAACTGGCCTCTATACTTCGTGCCGGCAATGACCGCGGCCATGTCCAGCGCCAGGACGCGGTGCTCGCTGAGGCTGTCGGGCACCTCGCCGCGGATGATTCGTTGCGCCAGCCCCTCCACGATCGCCGTCTTGCCGACGCCCGGCTCGCCGATGAGCACGGGATTGTTCTTTTTTCGTCGGGAGAGGACCTCCATGACGCGCTCGATCTCTTCCTCGCGCCCTATCGTCGGGTCCAGTTCACCCTCACCGGCCAGTTGCGTGAGATCCCGGCAAAAATGATCGAGCGCCGGAGTCTTGGACTTCTTCTCCCCCTTGGGAGCGCCACCCGAGGATGATGGAGCGGAACTGGGCATCTCGGTGCCCAGAAGCTTGAGCGTCTCGGTGCGCGCCTCGTCGAGCGAGATGCCCAGCTCGCCGAGCACTTTGGCCGCCAAACCCTTCTCTTCACGAAGGAGGCCGAGCAGCAGATGCTCGGTGCCGACGTAGCTGTGGTTCAGATCCTTCGCCTCGGCCATACCGTACTCGAGCACCTTCTTGGCTCTGGACGTATACGGCAGCTCGGGGATGCTAGAGGCCGACTTCCCACGGCGGACGTTCTCCTCCACGAGACGGTGGAGCTCATCCAGGTCGGCCGCGAGGTTGCTGAGCACGGCCGCGGCGACACCCTCACCCTCGCGAATGAGACCGAGAAGGATGTGCTCCGTGCCCACATAGTCGTGCTGCAGCCGGATCGCCTCTTCGCGGGCCAGCGCGAGTACCTTCCGGACTCGATCCGTGAAGTTGTAGTTCATGCCGAGTTGTCCGCTTCCGGGCGTGGTTCAGAGGGAGAAGATGTGGCCTCGTCCTCTGCCGAGAGGCGTTCTCGAACTAACGAGGCTCGGAAGACATCGGCGTCGCCCTCATCCAGCGTCCGTCCCGCCCTCCGCTCAAGGTGCGCCGACTGCGCGAAGATCATAATCTCGTTCAGCGTCCTTACCCGAGGTGTTCTGAGAAGTTTCAGAGTGAGGCCCAAACGCACGCCCGAGAGCAGGTTCATCATCTCGTCGAAGGAGAGGCTTCGCGCGTGCCGCAGAATCCCGTACGCTCTCCATACCTTGTCTTCCAGAACGTAGGGTGCCTCGCGAAGCAAAACGGCCCTCGCTCGCTTCTCGTACTCGACGACCTGCACGCCTATCTCGCGCAGGTGATCCACGAGATCCGTCTCGCTCTTTCCGAGCGTCGTCTGATTCGAGATCTGGAAGAAGTTCCCGACCACCTCCGATCCCTCGCCGTAGAGGCCGCGGTAGGTAAGGCCAACCTGAGCGATCCCCTGCAGGACCTTGTTGATCTCTTTGGTCAACACGAGACCGGGCAGGTGAACCAGAACCGAGGCCCGCAGACCGGTCCCCACGTTCGTCGGACAGCAGGTGAGAAAGCCGAACTCGTGATGGAAGGCGTACGGCAGCCGGCTTCCCAACGCCTCGTCCAGCTCCGACACCTGCTGCCACGCCGCCTCCAGCTCCATGCCGTTGTGGAGGGATTGGATGCGAAGGTGGTCCTCCTCGTTGATCATCACTCCGCACGGCCCGCTCGCGCCTAGAGCGAGCGCTGTTGCGACGGGCGCCGGCCCTTCGTCCGGACCGATCAGCTCCCGGCTCACAACGTGGCGCTCGTGCAGAATCCGGCGCTCGACGGCCTCCAGCTCCGACATCTCCCACAGCACGCCGTCGCCCAGGTCGGCGCTCGCCCCGAGCGCGTGTCGCACCTGATCCAGGACGCTCCGCCGATCATCGGCATCGGCACGAAGAGCGAAGGCGTACCCTTGGAGGTTGCGGGCCAAACGCACGCGGGTCGAGAGCACGATCTCGTGGTCCTGGCCGCTTCCATCCAGCCACGAGGTACCTCGATCGTCGACCGTGGGAGAAGGAACTCCCATACCGTTGCCACCGCTCACCGCTCCGCCCCCTCGAGCATGTTGATCCGGTCGCGCAGCTCGGCAGCGGCCTCGAAGTCCTCGAGCTCGACGGCCCGATCCAGGCGTAGCCTCAGGCTCCGGAGCTTGGCGTAGCGGTCGTCGGTCTCCGTGGCCTCGCCGAGGTAGAGCTTGCCGACGTGCTGCGTGGAGCCGTGAACGCGTCTCAGGAGACCACGAAGCTGGCCTTCAAAATGGGCGTAGCACTCCGGGCACCCCAGCCGGCCGCTGCGACGGAAATCCTCCGACGAGGTACCGCAGTACGAGCAAGGCTCGCTCATCGTGCCTTCTGAAGCATCCTCGACGCTGGTGCCGATCGTGGCGAGAAAGTCGGCCAGCGGGGCCGGTGCCGAGGTAAACGCGGAGATGCCCTCCTGTCCGGCGCACGAGGAGCACATATGGACCGTCGCCATCTCGTCGTTCTCGATCGTCGTCAGGTGAACCTCGGCTTCCCGTTCCTGACACCGTTCGCAGACCATCTACCACCTCCCGAACGTGTCCCGGCCAGGCCGCCAGGCCGGCCGGATTACCTTCCTGCGCCGCTCGGACCGTACCAGCGCGTCCTGCGGCCGCCCATCTTCTTCTATGACTGCCTCTTCCATCATCAAGTTACATGTCATTGGGGCCGCCCGGTTCCGTGCGGTGTTGCGCGCGTCCCATGGCGTGTGGTGATTTGCACGGCCGGGTATCCCGGCGCGTCGCCAGACGACGGCGAGGAGGAATCCGCCGCGATCTCAGTCTGGCGGCTCCAAGACGCCACCGACCAGCCGCTGGATCTGACCGGCGCGCTCCGCGAGTTCCCGGTCGTGGGTCACGACGATCAGGGTGCTGCCGTGATCCTCGACCAGAGCGAACAGCACGTCGTGCAAGCGTTTGCTGGTCTCCATGTCCAGGTTACCCGAAGGCTCATCGGCCAGCAAGAGAGGGGGCTCGTTGACGAGGGCTCGGGCGACCGCGACTCGCTGCTGCTCACCACCCGACAGCTTGTTGGGGCGGTGGTGGAGCCTCTCCCCGAGACCGACCTGCTCCAGGACGTGTGTCGCGCGCGACTCCGCTTCCGCGCGCTCGGCGCCCGCGATGATCCTGGGAAGCATGACGTTCTCGAGCGCCGAGAAATCCCTCAGCAGATGGTGGAACTGGAAGACGAAGCCCACGAGCTCGTTGCGCAGGCGGGCCACCTCCGTGTCGGCCAGTCCACTCAGCGTCCGCCCGGCAATTCGGACAGTTCCGCTGGTCGGCTCGTCCAGAGCACCGAGGACGTGCAGCAGCGTCGACTTTCCCGCCCCGCTCGGTCCCATGATCGCCAGCGTCTCGCCACGATCCACCTCCAGGTCCACGCCGCGAAGGACCAGGAGCTGGCGGCCGTCCGGACTGAGGAAGTTCCGACAAACGCCCTGCGCCGAGACAGCCGCCGGCGTTTCTCGGTCCGGTGTCGCGGTCCCGGGCGCAGCCGCGGCCGCTGCCGGCTCGCGCACGAGATCCGGCGCCTCGGTCACGCGCCCTCACTCATGGCGAATGGCGTCTACAGGAGAGAGCTCGGCGGCACGCCGAGCGGGATAGATCGTCGCCAGAAAGGAGATGGCGATCGACGCCGCGACGATGAGCCCCACATCAACCGGGTTCACATCCACGGGCAGGCGGTCGATGAAGTAGACATCGCCGGGGAGCGTGATGAACTCGTATCGGTCAAGCAGATACGCGAGCGTGCCGCCGAGCGTGCCGCCGACGAGTGTGCCGATCATCCCGATGACGATCCCCTGGATCAGGAAGATCCGGAGGACGCCGTTCGCGGTCACGCCCATCGAGCGCAGGATCCCGATCTCCCGGGTCTTGTCGGTGACCACCATGATCAACGTGGAGATGATGTTGAAGGATGCGACGAGCACGATGAGCAGGAGGATGACAGTCATGGCCAGTTTCTCCAGCTTGAGCGCGGAGAAGAGGCTTGCGTTCTGGTGTTGCCAGTCATCGACCGCGTACGGGAAGCGAAGTTCGACATCCAGTCGTTGAGCGACTTCTGCCGCTTCCCAGACATCCTCGACGTTGAACTCAACTCCGGTGACGCGCTCACCCAGGTTGAGCAGGCTCTGCGCAGCGGTAAGGGTGGTAAACGTCCACTTCGAATCGTACTGGTACAGCCCGGTCTCGAAGACACCCGTGACCTCGAACCTCCGCATCTGAGGCTGGAGACCGGTCGGCGTCAACTCGGCGTTCTGAACGGATACGATCGTCACGACCTGGCCCGGGAAGAGGCCGTGCCGGTTCGCGAGGCCGCGGCCCACCAACAGCCCGGGGTGCCCCGACTCGGTGACGTCGAAGGGCAGCTTCCCCGAGACCAGATACTCGTCCACTCTTGCGACGGCGAGCGCCTGGGCGTCGTTGGGGATGGCCTTGAGCACGGCACCCTCGTTGAAGCTCCCCGGCGGCGCGAGCACGATCTCCGTGTATATGAACGGGGCGGCGGCAGTGACGGAGGAATCCGCCCGAACCACATCGATCACACGCTCCCAATCCGCCATGGAGACGTCGTCTCCGAGCCGTATCACCATGCCGTGGGGACTGGCCCCGAGGATCGCCTGTCGCAGGTCCTTCTGCAGACCGCTCATGACCGAGATCACGACGATCAGCGCCATCACTCCTACGCTCACGCCGCCGATGGCGATCAGCGTGATCAAAGAGAGGAAGCCTCGACCCTTTCCGCCCGAGAGGTAGCGCCGGGCTACAAACCATTCGACGGAGCGACTGCGGCTCATTCCTCCGCTCCTTCGTCGGGTCGAAGAGAGGGGAACAGCGTCACCTCACGGATCGAGCCGAGGCCCGTGGCGAGCATGATGAGGCGATCGACACCCAGCCCGAGTCCCCCCGTCGGGGGCAAGCCGTACTCGAGCGCCCGCAGGTAGTCCTCGTCCAGCGGCTGCGCCTCCATGTCCCCCGCTGCGCGGGCGCGCGCCTGCGCGGCGAAGCGATCCCATTGATCCATCGGGTCGTTGAGCTCGCTGAAGGCATTGATCAGCTCCGATCCGCCGGCGATAACCTCGAAGCGCTCCGCCAGACGCGGCTCTCCCCGCTTCGGCTTGGCGAGCGGACTGATCTCGATCGGGAAATCGTAGACGACCGTAGGCTGCAGAAGGTGTGGCTCGACACGGGCCGAGAACAGCACGTCGATCAGCTTCTCACGAGGAAGATCCTCGGCGTCGGAGCGACCGGAGGCTTCGGCCTCGCGCCGTAGCTCCTCCAGTTCTGCCTCCAGGGGATCGACACCGCCGTACTCGATAAGTGCATCCCGATACGTCATCCTCCGCCACGGCGCCCCCAACCGGATGAGCGTCCCCTCGTACTCCCTCTCGGTGACACCCAGGACCTTCTCGATCGCCGTCGACACCATGCTCTCGGCCAGCTCGATCATCCCCTCGTAGTCCGCGAACGCCTGGTAGAGCTCGAGCATGGTGAACTCGGGGCTGTGGGTTCGATCGATGGCCTCGTTCCGAAAGTTCTTCCCGATCTCGTAAACGCGGTCGAGGCTCCCCACGATCAAGCGCTTCAGGTAGAGCTCATCGGCGATCCTCAGGTAGAGGGTGGAGTCAAGCTCGTTGTGGTACGTGGTGAACGGCCGGGCGAACGCGCCGCCGTACAGCGGCTGGAGAATCGGCGTCTCGACCTCCAGAAAGTCCCGATCCTCGAGAAAGCGCCGCAGCTCGCGGACGATCCCGGCTCGCGCCTCGAAGATCTCGCGCACGCCGGGGTTGACCGCTAGATCGGCGTACCGTTGCCGATATCGCGCCTCCGGGTTCGCGAAGCCGCTGTGCACGACCCGCTCGCCGTCCTCGGTGATCTCTTCCTTGCCGAACGGGAGGGGTCGCAGCGTCTTCGCGAGTAGCACCAACTGCTCGGCACGGACGGTCACTTCGCCCGTCCTCGTCCGAAACAGGGGCCCTGTCACGCCCACCCAATCCCCGAGATCCAGGAGGTCCAGAAGATCGGAATCCGCATCCGCCAGAAGATCGCGCTTGAAGTAGACCTGGAGGCGCCCGCTCCTGTCGCCGACGTGGCCGAAGGCGCTGCCCCCCAGATCACGGTAGGAGAGAACGCGACCGGCGACGCGGACCTGCGGGCCTTCCTCCCCCCCGCCGTCCTCGTAGGCGGCGAGCGCTTCGGGGAGTGTGTGTGTGCGGTCGAAGCCGTATGCGTAGGGCTCGACGCCGAGCTCCTCGAGTCGGGCCAGCTTCGCATAGCGATCGCGAACCGGCTTCGGCCTATCCTCCGACGTGTACCAGCAGTCCGGGCAGAGGCCGTCGCGCAGCGCAGCCTCTTCGCCGCACCCCGAGCAGCTGCCGAGGACGCTCTCCCGGTTCGGCGGGCGGCGATCGGTCATCGTACTTGCCACCTCGCCTCTCGGCGGGCCGGCCTGCTCACGAGCCGGCTCCTCCGTTCTCCCTGAGGAACGCCTCGATGAAGTCGTCGATCGTCCCGTCCAAGACCGCGCTCACGTTCCCGATCTCGACGCCGGTGCGGTGATCCTTGACCATCGTGTATGGCTGGAGGACGTACGATCGGATCTGGCTGCCCCAGGCGATCTCCTTCTTGGTGTCTTCCAGGACGCGACGCTCCGCCTCCCGCTCCTCGACGGCCCGCTGGTAGAGGGCGGCGCGGAGCATCTTCATCGCCATCGCCTTGTTCTTGTGCTGGCTGCGCTCCTGTTGGCAGGAGACCACGATCCTCGTCGGCTCATGCGTAATCCGCACGGCGGAGTCCGTCTTGTTCACATGCTGGCCGCCGGCTCCAGAGGCACGGAAGGTGTCGATGCGGAGCTCCTCTTCGTCCACCTCGACCTCGATGTCGTCCTCCACGACCGGATATACGAAGACCGAAGCGAACGAGGTATGACGGCGTCCCTGTGAATCGAACGGCGAGATGCGGACCAGTCTGTGAACGCCTCGCTCCGCGCTCAGATAGCCGTAGGCGTGGCTCCCTCGGATCTCGACGGTCACCGACTTGATGCCGGCCTCGTCGCCGGCAAGCAGATCCAGGACGTCGACGGTGAATCCTCGCGATTCCGCCCACCGGCTGTACATCCGCAGCAGCATCTCGGCCCAATCCTGCGACTCGGTGCCGCCCGCGCCGGGATGGATCGTCAGCAGGGCATCGCGGTGGGTATCGGGGCCGCTGAGCATGTTGCGCAGCTCGAGCTCGCCGAGCTGTCGCTCGACCTCCGCGCTCTCGGACTCGACCTCGGCGAGGAGCTCCGGGTCGGGCTCCTCGCTCAGCAGGCCGGCCAGCTCGAGGAGGTCGTCGACCTTGCTCGCGATGCTAGTCCACGGCTCGGTCCACTCCTTGAGCTGTTTGGTTCGCTCGATGGTGCGTCGCGCCTCGTCCGGCTGATCCCAGAAATCCGGGCGCGCCATCTCCTTCTCCAGCTCCTGGAGGGCGCTCAGCTTCTCCGGGATCTCAAAGGAACCTCCCCAGGTCGTCAAGACGCGTCCTCTGCGCCTCCAGACCTTTCACACTTCCGGTATTCTCCGCCATCTCCGCTCTCCACCTCAAGGGCGCCGCTCACGCGACGCCGCGTCGTTCATCCGCTTCCTGACCGCCCCTGATCGTCGAGGCCTTCCCTACACCGCTGCTGCCGCCCCGGTGCCGCCGGGTGAGCGACCACGCGTCGAGCGGTCAGCCAGCAGCTCGAAATCGATGCGGCGCCCCTCTCTGTCGACCCGGACGACCTGCACCCGCACGGAATCGCCGAGCTGGTAGGCGCGCTTGCGGCGGCGCCCGACGAGCGAGTGGCTGGTCTCGACGAAGTGGTAGTAATCGTCGGCGAGCGAGCTCACGTGCACCAGCCCTTCCACGTGGTAATCGTCAAGCAGCACGAAGAGACCGAACGCCGTTACACCGCTGATCGTGCCGGAGAAGTCATCCCCAAGGTGCCGCTCCATGAACTCGACCTTCATCGCGTCGACCGAGTCCCTCTCCGCTTCCACGGCTCGCCTCTCGCTCTGTGAGGAAGCGAGCGCGATCTCGTCGAGACTCTCCCGACTCGCGGAGCGCGCTTTCGACCGATCGCGCAAATAGGCCTTCAGCTGCCGGTGCACGCTGAGATCAGGGTATCGCCGGATCGGAGAGGTGAAGTGGGCGTAGGCCTCGGAGGCGAGGCCGAAGTGGCCCAGATTCTCGGCGTCGTACCGCGCCTGGCTCATGCTCCGGAGAGCCACGGTGCTGACGAGCTGATCCTGCGCGGTTCCCTCCATGGCCCCGAGCAGCTTCGCGAGATCGCGGGGTCGTACCTTACCCTTCGGGAGGTGATAGCCGAAGGTCGCAGCCAGGGTGCGCAATCCCTCCAGCTTCCGCTCGGCAGGCTCCTCGTGGACCCTATAAATGAGGGGAAGGCTCTCACGCTCGGCGAATTCGGCGACCGCTTCGTTGGCCAGTATCATGAAGTCTTCAATCAACATATGCGCCGGTAGACGAAGCACTTTCTGGATGTCCGTGGGCTCGCCGCAGGCGTTCAGGATGACTCTCGACTCCGGGAGATCGAAATCGATGCTCCCTCGCGAGCGCCGGCGCTCCCGCTGTTGACGGCTCAGCGCGTCGAGCGTGACGAGGGCCTCCTTCAGCTCGGCCGTCGCCTCCCGCTCGCCGTCCAGGATCTCCTGCGCCTCCTCGTAGGCCAGTCGGAAGCGGCTCCGGATGACGCTCGGGGCGAACCGGACCTCATCCACCTGGCCGGACTCATCCAGCGTGAAGATGGCGGAGAAGGCCAACCGGTCCACGTCCGGGACGAGCGAGCAGAGATCCGTCGAGAGCGCGTGTGGCAGCATCGGAATGACGCGGTCCACGAGATAGACGCTCGTTCCGCGCTCGCCCGCCTCCCGGTCGATCGCGCCGCCCGGTCGGACGTAATGTGAGACATCGGCGATGTGAACGCCGACCTCCGCCCTTCCGTCCTTCAAGCGGCGAGCCGAAAGCGCGTCGTCGTGGTCCTTGGCGTCGGCCGGATCGATCGTGAAGACGAGGCGGTCCCGGAAGTCCTCGCGCCCCTTCAGGTCCTCCTCACCGATCCCCTCCCCCTGGATCCGATCCGCCTCCCGCTCGACATCGGGAGGAAACTCCAGAGGAATCTGATGGCCGTGCAGGATGCCGAGGACGGTGACCGCCGGATCCTCGGGCGAGCCCAGCACCCGAACCACCCTTCCGACCGGTCCGGGACCGCCCTCGCCCCAATCCTCGATCGAGACGACGACCATCTGGCCGTGCTCGGCATCCGCCTCCGCGCCCGGGGGCACGAACGCCTCGATGTCCAGCCGCGGCTCCTGGGTCGACACGAATCCGTAGCTGTGGCGCTTCCGGTACACGCCGACGATCTGGCTTCGGGCCCGCTCGAGAATCCGGATGACACGGCCCTCGGGGTTTTTTCGTTTGGTCCGGTGCTCGACGCGAACGAGCACGCGATCACCCTCGACGGCCGTGTTCCGCTCCCTCGACGGGATGAAGACATCCGGCACGTCTCCCTCGGACAGGAGGAAGGCGTCCCCGGATCGCGTCACCTGGATCGCGCCACTCACGAGGTCCAGGAGGTCGGGGACGGCATAGCGACCCTTGCGCTGACGCACCACGCGACCTGAGCGTTCCAGCTCGCCGAGTCCGCGCTTGAAGCGGGCGTACTTCTCCCTGCTGCCGATACCGAGGCCGCGTGCGATCTCCTGGGGACGGAGAGGCCGGCCCGCCTCGTCTCGCAGGTAGCGGACGATCTCGTCGGTCACCGACGCCTTCTTTGGACGCTTCTTGCTCACCACGAGGCCCGGAGGGTCGGGACGAAGGGATCTGAGGGGCGGGGGTCGATCGGCGGAGGGACGGTCAGAAGCTCTCGGCCTCGTCGATCAGCATGATCGGGATCTCGTCCTCTATCCGGTATCGGAGGGAGCAGGCATGACAGAGCAGCGCGGCCTCGTCTTCCCGGTACTCGAGATCACCCTTGCACTTCGGGCAGACGAGTATCTCCAGCAATCGTTCGTCCAGTCGCATCACGCCTCCGGTACCGCGTGGATCATCAGGTTCGGCGAGTGCTCCGGCGAGACTGAGCTCACGTCTTCGGCCTGAACCCGAGGAGCTTAAGCGCGGCCTCGCGCCTCCGCCAGTTCCGAAGCACCTTCACCCGAAGATCGAGGTAGACCTTCCTCCCCGTGAACTCCTCGATCTTGATGCGCGCCTCGGTTCCGATCCTGCGTATCATCTTCCCGGCCGATCCGATCACGATCCCTTTCTGGGACGGCCTCTCTACGTGGATCACCGCGTTGATGTAGACGGGCTTTCCCTCGTCCTCGGGCTCGCGGTACTCCTCTATCGTCACGGCCGTCGCGTAGGGGACCTCCGCCGCCAGACGCTCGAACGCGGTCTCCCGAATGATCTCCGCCACGAAGAACCGCACCGGGGCCACCGCCAGATCTTCCGTCGGGTAGAACGGCTGCGAGAACGGAAGACGGCATAGAACCTCGGTCTTGAGCTCCTCCACACCCAGCCCCTCGGTCGCCACGGTGGGAACGAGGACGTCCCAGGGCGGGCCGTCGAGCCGCCCCTGGAGATCCCGCCGCTCCTCCGGCGTCACCCGATCTACCTTGTTCAGGCAAAGAACCCAGGGCCGGTGCGCGTCGGCCGACCGAGCCAACGTGACGGCGTGCTCCACGCTCGGGGCGTAGCCGGCATCCGCGACGTAGAGCACGAGATCCGCGTCAGCGATCGCCCTCTCGGCCTCCTCCCGCATCCGCTCCTGGAGCAGGTATCGTGGCTCGAGCATGCCCGGCGTATCCACGAAGACAGCCTGGTGGCCTTCGTCCGAGTAGATCCCCAGGAGCCGCTGGCGCGTGGTCTGCGCTTTCGGCGTGACGATGCTGAGCTTCTGGCCGATGAGCCGGTTCAGGAGCGTGGACTTGCCGACGTTGGGAAGTCCGGCGATGGCGCAAAATCCCGCTCGAAACGCGTCGGGTTCGCTCAGAGCTCTCTCAAGGTCCGCAGACACGGTTGCGCCCGCGGCTCTTGGCCACGTAGAGGGCCTGATCTGCATGGGCGATGAGCTCCTCGTAGGTGGAGCCGTTGTCGGGGAAGCAAGCCAGGCCGGCGCTGATCGTGATGCTCCCCGCAGGCTGGATCTCTTCGTCGGGGAAGCGATGCGTCTCGATATGGCGACGCAACCGCTCCATCACGTCGAACGCGTCCACGCCGGTCGAGTTCACCATCACCAGGGCGAACTCCTCCCCCCCGTATCGTGCGAAGAAGTCGCTTTGACGCATCTGAAGATTGATGACCGTGGCCAGCTCGCGCAGCAGCGTATCACCGGCCGGGTGACCCAGCGTGTCGTTGTAGTTCTTGAAGTGGTCGACATCGATCATCGCCACCGTACACGAACCACCATACCGCCGGATTCGGTCCAGCTCCGAACCCATGATTCGCTCAAAATCCCTGCGGTTGGGCAGGCCGGTGAGCGCATCGGTGAGCGCCTGCTCCGTGAGCTCCCGCCTGAGCTCTTGCGCCTCAGTGCGCTCCTTGAGCAGGCGCTGGAAGACCATGCCGGCGTAGACGCAAATCCCGAAGAAGACGCCCGCCACGATCACCTCGAAGGCGAAGGATGGCAGCTGTCCTTGGTTCGCCAGGAGCCGGGCCGCGACAAGATAGCCGGCCGCCATCGCGCCGCTCAGCACGGTGACCTCGACGAAGCCGGCCAGACCGGCCGTGAAGAGTAGCGCGACGAACCAGGACATCAGGAGGAGCAGCCGAGCCACCGGCTCGACGGCCAGATACATGTAGAGCGCGATCAGCGCCGCGCCCGCGAGCGTCGGAACGTAGGTGTAGTGCTTGTCCCACCGGATCCGTTCGTCCAGATACTGATGCGGGATGTACCAGACGAGAATCTGGACAACGCCCGTCACGACGACCGCGGAGAGCCACTCGGCGTTCGAGATCGGAGAGACGCCGAGGATCTTGAGGCCGAGGAGCACGCCCAGCGCCAGCATGAGCCCGCCAGTGGCGAACATGACGCCGCGCGTCCTCAACCGGCGCCGCTGTTCCGCCGTGTGGCCGGGCCCACCCACCAGCGGCATCCCCGCGGCCGCGATCAGGCCCGAGACGTCGAGCGGCGCGGCGGCCTGAGGCTGGACGGCGGGAGGTACGGGCTCCGCCGGTGACGGCACCTCCGTGGAGGCCTGAGCCGACGGCGGCACAACGGCGTACGGCGGCGCTGGCGGGACGTCCGAAGGCTGGAGCGAAGACGGCGGAGCAGCGGTCGGCTGCGGTGCGTCTTCGGTGGGGCCGGACTCCGGCTTGCCTTTCCCCGCGAAAAGCCCCGACGACCGCTCCCGCCGTCGGAGGATCTTCAGCCAATCCGGCTCCCCGCCCGGACTCAAGCCAGGTGCCCCACGTGCTTTGCTGTCAAACGCTACCTCGCGTCGATGATCTTCACCCGCTCGTCATATCCCGATGTTCAACCCGAGGACGAACTGGTTCCGCCCGACGGTGCGGTCACGGGGCAGTTCCTCAGCGGTGATGCCGAGGAGGACCAGCGCCTCGATCGGTAGGTCCGAGATGTCCAGCCCGAGCCCGTTCCAGGCACGCACGTACTCGGCGATGATGCTGATGTCCAGACCCTTGGGCAGCGCCGCCCGGCTCCTGACGATGAGGAACTCGAAGCCGAAGCCGAGGCTCCAGGTGAACTTCACCGTGTAGTCCCGGTCCGGGTCCGCGAGCAGCTCGCCCTGGGTCGCGATGTTCGCCAGCCTGAACCAGCTGATCCCGTAGCCCGGCTTGATGTACGGCTGGAAGGCGCCGGCAGACAGGCTGAAGCGCAGGAAGCCCGTCCACTCGTTGAAGTTCAGGTCCGAGGTGATCAGGAACGGGTCCTCGATGCCCGCGAACTCGAGGCGCCAGTCCATGTCACTGCGCGAGAACCTGAACCGGTTTTGGCTCGCGAACTTCGCGCCCACGAAGAAGTTGATCTCGTAGTAGGGGGCGACCGCGGTCTGGATGTCGACCTCGGAGAACGTGACATCTCCCCCTCCCTCCTCGGCGCCTTCGTCTCTCAGAAAACCAACGACGTCTGCCAGGATCTCCGTGAACTGCGGGTCCTGGACGAACAGGTCCTCGTAGCCCTGGCTGAAGTTGTTCCAGCTGACGCCTGCCTGCACGCCCATCGCTCGGAACGGCAGCTTGTCGCTCGGAAACAGCGTCGGGTAGTTCTGCTGGGCCAGCGCCCGAAACGGCAGCGCCACCAGCTTCCACACCACGTCCAGCGGCGGCAGCATGATCAGGCTCGGGAAGGTGAGGTTGAAGTAGCCCCAATCGTTGATGAACCCGTCCTGCCAACCCAGCTGATAGAAGCGGGGGAAGACGTTCGGGTCGTAGAGGGCGTACTGCGCCGTGCTCCCCGACCGGTTCCAGCCGTTGTTGAACGCCGGGCCGACCACCGAGAGGTTCCCGGTCTCGGCGTGGGAGACGATGCCGGCGAAGGGCGACTGGACGGCCGGGTAGCCGAAGCGGATCGGTAGGAACATCCAGGCCCAATTCGCACGCACCGCGACGTCGACCTTGGAGAGCTCGTAGATCCGCTCCCAGTCCGGGATTACCTCCACCCGGTCTTCGCGGCCGAAGACGGCGACGCCGCCCCGCGACCACGTCTCCTTGGCCAGGCGGCCCGCCTCGTCGGCCGCGAACCACTGCCGATGGTCGAAGTAGCTGTGGATATCCTCGGTGGCGCCGCCCGGCCCCACATCCTTGTACATGGCCGGAGCGGGAAACGTCCCGTGCGAGTCACGGTTCGTCCCGCCGGGCGGCTGGAAGATCTGGTCCGTGCCCTTGTTGTCCGCCCCGATATAGGCCACCGGGTGCGTGTTCACGCGTGTCTCAGCCTCGTCCTCGTAGGCCATCCACCGAATGTACCTCCACAGGCGATCGACCCCCTGCCTCGGCTTGTCGCTCGCCTTTGCCACCGCCTCCCATTCCTCCCGTGGCAGGTAGACGTTGGGGCTGGAGAAGTCGAGCCTCATCACCTTGCTGTGGAAGTAGTAGTCCACCCGCTTGATGACGAGCTCTTGATCGCCCGTTGCGCCGCTCCACTCCCCGTCGATCAGCGTTAGAACCTCTTCCTCGGTCAGGTTCCGGGTAACCCGGTCCCTGGGCGAGACCACGACGTTGATGTGCTCCCAGTCCCCGGAGTGGTTGTTGCCCCCGTCGTTCGTCGGGTAATAGAGCCAGTACTGGAGGATGAACTCGTAGCCCTCGGGACCGGCGGGACTCAGGACCTCCCGCAGGAAGGGATGCGAGTAGATCTTGGCGAAACCGCGCCACTTGTCCCGCAGCGTCTCGTTGACCGGGTTCTCGAAGATCTCCCTCCACTCCTTCGGGCTCCGCCCCGGAACGTCGTACCACAGGATCTGGAACCAGTCCTCGAAGATCTCGATCGACTCGGTGCGCAGCCGCGCGGTGGCCGGCAGGAACGGATCGTACTCCTCCATCAGCTGCTGAACCCGGCAGTCCGCGTTCCTCAGCCGCGCGATGTCGGCCATCGACAGGTTGACGGAGATGTCTACCGGCCCCGTGCAGGGGACGGGCGCGATCGGAAAGAACGGGATCTCCTCGGTAGTACTCAGGCTTTTCGGCCTGGTCATCAGGTTCCACGTGTCCACGTTCAGGAGCCCGGCCACATCGTCTGCGCGGAACTTCTTGAAGTCCATCGGGATGGCCCACGTGTTCTGCACCATGAAGGGCGCAAATCGAACGGACAAGTCCTTGAAGACGGCGAAGCGGCGGTCGTCCATCCCGTCGATGGGATCCACGTCCCGGTACGCCGGGTCGGCCGGGTCGCCGTACAGGTGCAGGCGTTCGCTGGTCGGCGTCGCGCGGATCACCCGCGGAATCTCGAGGGGCACGAAGCGGATGTACTCGTCGCGCGGTATCGGCTGAGCGCCGGCCTGTGAGCTAGCGCCGAGCGTGGCGGCCACTACGAGAGAGGTGAGGAGGAAGGAGTAACGGGCGTGGTGGGTCGGAATCATCCTGTTTCCTTGGATCTCGTATGTTGGCCGCGTTGTCGGGAGACCGTCAGGTAACTCTGTAACCCGATCCGGAGACCGGCGCCAGAGCAAATCACGGGCGTGAACGTACGTCACCGTACGGGTTGGCGCGACGGTCTTCCGACCCGCCCGATCGCCTACTGATAGTCAGGGTCTTGCCGAGGGCCTCGGTCACCATGACCATCATTGCACTGTCCCTCAGCCGCGCGCGGGGCGCGAGGACGAGGTGATCGAGAGCCCGTGTCCAGGATCAAGGAGACCGCCATGAGCCCGCTCCTCGACAGGATGCTTCAACCGTCGATGTCCATCCGCTTTCAGTTCCTCTTCGTGGCCCTGCTCCTGATGCTGGCGGCGCCCATCGTTCTTCCTGACGCACTAGTGGGGTTAGTACTGCCGGCTCTGTTCACCGTCCTGGTACTCACGGCGCTGGCTACGGTCGCGGAGAGTCGGCGCACCCTCATCGTGGGCCTCGTACTGGCGCTTCCCGCCATCGTCATTCACTGGATCGCCCCGGTCGGGCAGGTCAGCCTGGCCGGCGAGATCTCCGGGGATCTCTTCCTGATATGGGTGACCATCGCCATCCTGCATCACGTGGTTCGCTCGGAACGTGTCACCACGGATGTCCTCTTCGCGGTGGCCAGCGTGTACCTCCTGCTGGCGCTGATCTGGGCGATGGCGTACGGGATCGCCGATGGAATACAGCCAGGGACGCTGCGATACCCCGAGGTCCTTCTCGGACTCGCAGACGACCCCTCGACTCGCGGCCTGTACACCTATTTCAGCTTCGTCACCCTCACGACGCTCGGCTACGGCGACATCACGCCCGTTTCCGATGCGGGACGCCTGCTGGCGATGCTCGAAGCCACGCTCGGCCAGCTCTTTCTCGTCATCATCGTCGCGCGGCTGGTCGGCATGCATTCGGCCCAGGGGATGGCCAGGATGCGCGAGTAGGAGTCGCGTCGCCGGCCCCGAGGCCACGGAGCACGCGAGACCATGGAGTACTCGAGACCATCGGGTACTGTACGAGAAAAAAAAGAGGCCCGTCGATGGACGGGCCTCATCTATATCAAGAAGTGTGTGTGGCGTGCGGGGTTGACCGGGATCTCTCCTCGTGAGAGGAGATAACTCCCTAGAAAGGAGGTGATCCAGCCGCAGGTTCCCCTACGGCTACCTTGTTACGACTTAGCGCCAGTCACTGAGTTTACCTTCGACGGCTCCCTCCCGAAGGTTAGGCCACCGGCTTCGGGTACC
>Ga0255058_10000120_pt1 | contig 46933 bp, 43 predicted proteins | sample Cases_109_9_MG_FD_188637 | JGI IMG/M metagenome (GOLD analysis project Ga0255058, IMG submission 188637) | Seawater microbial communities from Amundsen Gulf, Northwest Territories, Canada - Cases_109_9 | ecosystem: Environmental > Aquatic > Marine > Gulf | place: Canada: Northwest Territories...
CACTCGGCTACTCGGCTACTCGGCTACTCAGTAGCCTCCCGGCTCATGAGGATTCTCGTTGCCGACTGCACCGTTGATTATGAAGGGCGGCTGAACGCCCATTTGCCGCGGGCCCGTCGGTTGATCGTCGTCAAGGCAGATGGCACGGTCCTGGTCCACGCCGATGCCAGTGGCAAGCCGCTGAACTGGATGACCACCCCGAACCACCTGACGGAGGAAGAGGATCGGTGGGTGATCACCAACGGGAAGAAGGAGCGGCTCACCGTCGATCTTCACGAGATCGAATTCGAAACCGAGATCGAGCTTGGCGAAGATCCCGGTCTGCAGAAGGACGCCGTCGAGGTCGAGCTGCAGCGCCTCCTCGCCGAAAAACCGGAGTCGCTCGAGGAAGGGATGACCCTCGTCCGCCGCGAGTACCCGACCCCGGTCGGCCCGGTGGACCTGCTGTGTCGGGATGTCGAGGGGGGCACCGTCGCCGTCGAGGTGAAGCGTCGGGGCGAGATCGACGGCGTGGAGCAGCTCACCCGATACCTCGAGTTTCTCAACCGTGACGACAGCCTGGCTCCCGTGCGCGGGCTGTTCGTCGCCCAGATCGTCAAGCCACAGGCTCGGACCCTTGCGGAAGACCGCAAGATCGGCTGGCGCGAAATCGACTACGAAGCCCTGACAGGCGCCGAAAGCGACGTGCTGCGGCTTTTTTGAGTCGAGAGTCTTGAGTCGAGAGTCTTGAGTCGAGAGCCCAAGGCTCACGCTCGTTCTTGCTCGCGTCTCGCGACTCGCGACTAGCGACTCACAGCAGGCTCCGCAGGTCGCAGATCGTGTGGGGGTCGCGCAGCCTGTTCAGGGCCCGGGTCTCGATCTGGCGGACGCGTTCACGGGTGATCCCGAGTGCGGCTCCGACGTCGGAGAGGGTGTGCGGGCTGTCGCCGCCGATGCCGTACCGCATCATGAGGACCTTGCCCTCGCGCTCGTCGAGCATGCTCAACGCCCTGGCAACCTCCTCGCAGCGGGCCCGCTCGGCGGCGACGGAGAACGGGTCGGGCGTGCGCTCGTCCTGGACGAAGTCGCCGAGGTGGGCATCGCCGTTCTTGCTCACCGGTCGGTCGAGCGACACGGTTTCGCCGGGGGCGGAGAGAGCGATGATCACTTGCTCCTCGTCGAGCCCGCTGGTGAGGGCAATCTCGGCAACCGTGGGTTTGCGCCGATACCGCTCCTGCAGGGCGAGGTCGGTCTCCTGGACCGTGCGCACGACGTCGATCATGTGCACGGGCAGGCGAATGGTGCGGCCGTGGTTTCCCAAGCCTCTCGTGATTGATTGACGAATCCACCACGTGGCGTAGGTGGAGAACTTGAAGCCCTTGCGCCAGTCAAACTTCTCGACGGCCCTGATCAAGCCGAGGTTCCCTTCCTGGATCAGATCGAGCAGGTCGAGGCCGCGTCCCGTGTATCGCTTGGCGATCGATACGACCAGGCGGAGATTGGATCGGATGAACGTGGCCTTGGCCTCTTCGCCGGTGCGGACTTCCTCGTAGAGGGCGGCGTGTTCTAGTGCGGTGAACCGTCCACCGTCCTCGAGGCGCTGCAGAGCTCGGCGCCCCCCTTCCATCGCACGGGCGAGGCGCACCTCCTCGTTCGCGTCGAGCAGGTTGTATCCCGACACCTCGCCCAGATAGCGGCCGACTGCGTCGCCTGCTGTTCGCAGAGCGCGATCGGTCATGCCTCTCACCTATTGGTGCGCATCGAGAACCTATCACGCAGGTACGGATCCGGCAATGGTGATGGATGGTCGATCGCCACCATTCCCACCGAACGCTCGGGGGCGGTCGATGACCATCACCGGTACCCTCAACGGTCTTCCATGGTTCAACGCTTCGCCATCATCGCGGTCGCCACCGCATTGCTAGCCACTGCATGCACGGGGCCGGCCCCTCTCGATGTCGCCGGCGTCCGTCCCCCCGAGAGCGGACCGCCGATCGTCGAGGTCATCGTCCTCGCCGGAGACGATCTCTCCCCGATCGAAGCCGAAGTGGTCGTTTCCGACACCGTCCTCCCCGCCGGGGGAGCACCAACCGATTGGTCGTTCGTGTGGCCGGGAGACGGCACGCAGGTCCTGGTGTCCTCTCCCGGTTTCGTTCCCTGGTCACATCGTTTCGATGGACGGCCATCCGACGATCAGATCGAGGTCAGGCTCGAGCCGGTCGTGCTCAGCGGGCGAGTCACCACGGACATCGGGCTGCCGCTGCCGGGTGTGCTGGTCACGCTCGGATCGGCCGATGACGTCACCAACGACGACGGATTGTTCGAGATCGGTCGAGCACAGCCGGGGGACCTCGCTCTGGTTCGACCGGCCTGGAACGATCTCACCGTGGTGTGGGACGGAACCGAGGATGAGATCGACATCGCCATGGAGTCCCTCGACATCGTGGGGGTTCGCGTCGGCGGGCGCGCCGCCGGAGATGCCGTGCGGTGGGCCAGCCTGCTCGAATTGGCAGAGTCGACCGGGGTCAACGCCTTCGTCGTCGACATCAAAGACGAATTTGGCACGGTCTTTTACGACACGGAGGTCGTCGACGCCCACAATGTCGGCGCAGTCACCCCCCTGTACGAGCTCGATGGCATCGTCGCCGACATGGACGAGGCCGGGCTGTACAAAATCGCCAGGATCGCAGCCTTTCAGGACACCCCGATGGCGCTGGCCAATCCCGACCATGCCGTCCTCGATACCGAGACCGGCGAGGTCTGGCGAACGGCCGCGGAGGAGGCGTGGATGGACGCGTCCGACCCGGTGTCGTACGAGTATCCGATCGCGCTCGCGGAGGAGGCGTGCAAGGCCGGATTCGACGAGGCCCAGTTCGACTTTGCATCGTTCCCGTTTGGGGGACGCCGGGATTCAGCCGTCTTCGACGCCGAGAACAACGAGGAGAATCGTGTCGAGTCGATCATCCAGTTCCTCGAGCGGGCGTACTCCCTGCTCAACCCGCTTGGCTGCGCCGTTGGGTCGACCCTGCTCGGCATCACCCTCGAGTCGAGTATCGACGAGGGCATCGGCCAGCGCCCCGGCCGGATGTCCCGAACCATCGACGTGCTCAGCCCCACGTTGTACTCCACGAACTATGGACCCGGTTGGAAGGATTTTGCAGACCCGGATGCCCATGCGGTTCAGATCATCGACGAGGCCCTGGCCAGCGGTCTGTCGCGGCTCGAGGGCTTTGCCTACCTGCGCCCGTGGTTGCAGACCTGGACGGTGACCGCCGAGGACGTGGTCGACCTCCAGCGGGTCACCGCCGAACGGGGCATGGGATGGATGCTGTGGTCCAACAGCGCGAGCTACTCGACGGAATACCTGCCGCGGCGATGAGCCGGGTGTCGCCTTCCGAGCTCGAGGAGCTGACCGCGTCGATCACCGGTTGCCGACGCTGCCCCCGCCTCGTTGCCTGGCGGGAGCAGGTCGCAGCGGAGAAACGTGCCGCATTCCAGGATGAGGAGTACTGGGGCCGACCGGTGCCGGGGTTCGGTGACCCCGTGGCATCGCTCGCCGTCATCGGACTGGCTCCCGCCGCACACGGGGCAAATCGGACCGGACGGATGTTCACCGGCGATCGCAGCGGGGACTGGCTGTACCGGGCGATGTATCGAGCGGGTTTCGCCAACCAACCGGACTCGTCGAGAATCGATGACGGGCTCAAGTTGACGGGGGCATGGGTGACGGCCCCGGTGCGGTGTGCACCACCGCAGAACAAGCCGAGCATCGAAGAGCGCGACAACTGCCGGTCGTGGTTCGATGCCGAGCTCGGCCTGATCGTCCCTTCCGTCTTCGTTGTTCTCGGCGGCTACGCCTATCAATCGGTGTGGCGGTATCTGTCCGATCGAAACCACCCGATGCCGCGGCCCCGGCCCAAGTTTGCGCACGGCCTCGAGGTGGCGCTTCCCCAAGGCCCGGTCGTACTGGCGTCCTATCACCCGAGTCAGCAGAACACCTTTACCGGAAGGCTCACCGAATCGATGCTGGACCGGGTGTTCGCACGAGCACGGGATCTCGTCAACATCCGCTAGTGGATCGCCGCTACGTGCCAAGCCGGCTAAATCGCCAGCAGCATCGTCGAGCCGCTTGCGGCTCGACCCGACCGGATCCACGCCTGCTCGAGGTAGGGGAAAGGGTTCTCTTTCTCTTCGTCGTGCTTCAACTCGAAGTGGGTGTGCGGCGTGGTATTTTCGGCATTGCCGGAGTCCCCGACCCAGCCAATCAGCTGCCCCGCTTCGACGGTTGCACCTTCGTAGAGGCCGGGGGAAAACGCGCCGAGCTCGCCGGCGTCACCGTTGTCGGTTCCGGGATCGTCGTTGTTCAGGTGCATGTACACGGTGCTCCACCCGTCGCCGTGATCGATTTTGATCACATAGCCCGAAAGGTTCTGTTCACCTATGAAGATCACCACGCCGGGGGCGACTGCCACGATCGGAGTGCCGCGAGGGCTGAGGATGTCGGTTCCCCGGTGATGGCGACCGCCGGAGCGCCGCGCTCCGACCGCCGGAGCGCCGCGCTCCCCACGGGTCGCGGAAGGTCACGTCACCCGAAGAATGCGGGAAAGCCTCGAGGGTGAACGCCTGTTCGGTGTTCTCCGCGGCGAGCGCGGCTTGCGAACCAAGGCTCTCCACCGCGGCCAAGGCGATGGTGGTGGCGAGGATGAGCGCGACGGAAAGAAATCGTCTCAAGATTTGCGTCCTTGCCGGCGCGCGTCCCACCACCGCCAGCGTTGCTGGCTTGGGTCAACCGCAGGGACAAAGCGCACATAGCGGCACACCGGCGGCCCGCGGCTAGTCGCCGACGCGTCGGTACCCTCCGTGAGCTTGCGACCACAGGAAACTCGTGCCCGCCTTGGATCAAGATACCGTCGACGCCATCGGCGCCGAAGATGCCGGATGGCGTCGTGAACAGCGGGCGGCCGCCGCCGAGGCGTTCGCCGAGACGGCAATGCCCGACAGCGCCGAGGAGATCTGGCGCTACATCGAGCTCGGATTCGATCTGGACGACTATGCGCCGGTCCCGAGAGCGGGCAACCCACTCGACGACGACCCGCTCGGCGGAATATTCGACACAAAGTTGTCTGCATCACTGATCGACGGACACTGGATCGGGCAGGACCAGGACGGCGCCGATGTGACCTTCGCTTCGCTGCATAGCTCGTCGAGCGCCAAGCCCGAGCTCATCGAGTCGGTGCTCGCCGAGGCAGGACTTGGCGATGTGCGCGACCGCTTTGCGCTCGCCGCTACCGCATTCGGCGCCGACGGGGCATTTGTGCACGTTCCAACGGGAACGACCGCCCCCGGTGTCATCTACCTCGACGTCCAGGCAACGCAGCCTCGATCGGTGACGTTTCCCCGCATCGTGGTCGCGGTCGACGATGGTGCAGAAGCTGCACTCGTCATCCATCTCAGGTCTCAACCCAACGACGACCTGGTCGTCGTTCCCCAGATTGCCGCTGCCGTCGGCACCAACGCACGGCTCGCCATCACCGTCGTCCAGAACTGGGGCTATGCGACCCGGTCCCTGGGAAACGCCAATGCCTCCATCGGCCGCGACGGAACGCTCCGCTTCGCCGAGGTCGGGCTTGGCGGCAAGCTCTCACGGCTTCACCTCGACATGCGCATGCAAGGCACCGGGTCGGCCGCCGACGTCGTCGGCGCCTACTTCGGCGAGGCCGAGCAAACCCTCGACTACCGGTACTTCATGCGCCACATCGGCACCAATACCCGCTCCGACATGTTTCTCAAGGGCGCAGTCGAGGATGAGGCGCGCTCGGTGTTCACCGGGATGATCAGGATCGAAGAGACCGGGCAGAAGACCGAGGCGTTCCAGACCAATCGCAACCTCATCCTGTCCGAGGGTGCCTCGGCACAATCGGTTCCCAACCTCGAGATCCTTGCCAACGACGTCAAATGCGGTCACGGCTCGACGGTTGGCCCCCTCGATGCAGCCCAGCGCTACTACCTGATGACTCGGGGCCTCGGAGCGCCCCGCGCCGACCAGCTGCAGGTCCACGGCTTTTTTGAGGAGGCCCTCGTCAAACTCCCCCAGCGCGAGCTCGTGGCCCCGGTTCGAAAATGGATCAACGGCAAGTTCGTCACCGCGCAGCTCGCAGGTCGGGTTTGATGGAAGTCAAGGTGGCGCCACTCGATCAGCTCCCGGATGGCCGGGGCGTGTTGGTCGAAATCGGGGAGACCGAGATCGCGCTGTTCCGGATCGGCGACGAAGTGCACGCCCTGGGCAACCAGTGCAGCCACGCGAAGGCTTCGCTGTCGGAGGGCGAGATCTTCGACGGCGAGGTGGAGTGCCCGCGCCACGGATCCCCGTTCGACCTGGTCACCGGCGAGCCGCAGACGTTGCCGGCGACGGCTCCGGTGCCGGTCTTCCCGGTGGCAGTGAGAGACGGCGATGTCTATCTCGAGCTGGAGGCGCCATGACCGACGATGCCGCCATGACCGAGGCCGCCATGACCGAGGCCGCCATGACCGAGGCCGCCATGACCGAGGCCGTCATGACCGGGGCGGCCGGGACCGAGGCCGCCATGACCGAGGCCGTCATGACCGGGGCGGCCGGGACCGAGGCGCTCGAGATCAGCGGTCTGACCGCCGACCTCGGGCAGCTCCAGATCCTCAACGGTGTCGACCTCATCGTTCCCTTTGGCGAGGTACATGTGCTCATGGGACCAAACGGGTCTGGAAAGTCGACCCTGGCGCATGTGCTGAGCGGTCACAGCGACTACGAGGCAGCGGGGTCGGCCAAGGTCGGTGGTGTCGAGCTGATCGGCCTGTCCGTTGACGAGCGTGCCCTCGCCGGGTTGTTTCAAGCCTTCCAGTACCCGGTCGCGCTTCCCGGGATCTCTCTCGAGGAGCTCAGTGCCTCGATGGAGGACACCGCGGGCGATCCGGAGGCCGGCGAGCGGGCATCGGCCGCCGCGGAGCGGCTCCGCTTGGGGCCGTTCATGGACCGCTATGTGAACGTTGGCCTTTCCGGGGGTGAGCGGAAACGGTCCGAGATGTATCAGCTGGCCCTCGCTGCTCCTACGGTGGCCATCCTCGACGAAATCGACTCCGGTCTCGACGTCGACGCGGTACGCGAGGTCGCAGAGATGGTCGAGTCGCTGCGCAGCCCCGACCGGGGGGTGCTGGTGATCACCCACTACAGCCGGATCCTGCGCTACATGCAGGTCGACCGTGTCCACGTGCTTGTCGGTGGCCGCATCGTCGAATCAGGCGGGCGTGAGGTTGCCGAGCGCCTCGAAGCCGAAGGGTATGGGACCGCTGACTAGTTCGTGAACACGGTCGAGAACACTCATTCAAGACCGGCGTCATTCTTCCGATACCCCAGAGAGCACAGCCTATTTCGGGGTGACTGGACGATGATCGATCGCAACGCCAGACGACGTCCGCTCTCAACTTCCCACGCCGCCGCTCGCCGCCTCTCCCCACCGCGACGGAGCCATCGTGGTGTTCACCATCGTCATGGATATGTCTTCGGATTCCCTGCCTGCAGCGCCGCCAACCTCGATGAGTATCTGGACGACAGCGGGTCGTTGAACGACTGAACTCGTTGACCGGCTGGACTCGTTGCACGACGCGACCCGGTTGAACGACTGAATCTGGTCTCCCGGCCCGACACAGCGTCCATAATCAGGCCATGGCCAACCGTGTCGACGCAGTGGCAGGAGTCGAGCCGCTGGCGGCGCTCATCCGAGCCTCCACCCGTGCGCTGGTGTTTACCGGCGCCGGGATCTCCACTGCGAGCGGCATCCCGGACTTCCGGGGACCGCATGGCGTGTGGAAGAGCAGCGCGCCCATCTTCTATCAGAGATTCATGGCCGACCCGGACGCCAGGGTCGAGTACTGGGAGCGCTCGGTCGCAGGCGCAGAGATCCTCGATGCGGCGAAGCCAAACGCGGTTCACCGCGCGGTGGTCGACCTGGAGCGGGCCGGCAAGGTCGAGCTCGTCGTCACCCAGAACGTTGACGGGTTGCATCGGGATGCCGGCACCGACCCGGACCATCTCGTCGAGATCCACGGCACCGCGCGGGAGACCGAGTGCCAGGCCTGCGGCGAGCGCACCGACCCGGTGTCTCACCGGGAGTCGTTCACCGAAACCGGGGTGCCGCCCGTGTGCCATTGTGGCGGGATCCTGAAGTCGGCGACGATCTCCTTCGGCCAGCAGCTCAGGGAAGCCGAAGTGGCGAAGGCGTTCGACGCCGCACCGCGGTCCGACCTGGTTGTTTCGCTCGGGTCGACGCTGTCGGTGACGCCGGCGGCAGACATCCCCCTCGCCGGCGCCGCCGGCGGTGCCCCCTATGCGATCGTGAACCGCGGCGAGACCGAACATGATGGGTTGGCACAGGTCACGCTGCGGATCGAGGGTGACGTTGGCGAGGTGTTCCCGCAGGCCGTCAACGCTGCCCTCGGCTGACGCCGACGAGGCCGGTCGTGCCTGTATCCTGGGGAGCGATGCGGATCGAACGTGATTCCATGGGCGAGATCGCGGTCCCGGACGACGCCTACTACGGCGCTAGCACCCAGCGGGCCGTCGAGAACTTCCCGATCTCGGACCTGCGTTTCGGCCGTCGCCTCATCTGGGCGCTTGGCTTGATCAAGAGCGCAGCAGCGGAGATGAACCGCTCCCTCGGCGTCATCGAAGCTGACAAGGCAGACGCCATCGTGACCGCAGCCGGAGAGATGATGGCCGGCAAGTTCGACGATCAGTTCGTGGTCGATGTCTTCCAGACCGGATCGGGCACCTCGACGAACATGAACGCCAACGAGGTCCTGGCCAACCGGGCGTCGGAGATCCTCGGCGGCGACCGCGGCTCGAAGCTGGTGCACCCAAACGATGAGGTGAACGCAAGCCAGTCGTCGAACGACGTCATCCCTACCGCGATGCATGTGGCAGCCGTTGCGGCCATCGAGGAAGCGTTGCTCCCCGCCCTCGGTGAGCTGCACAGCGGCCTCGACGCCAAGGCCGTCGAATTCGACGACGTGCTCAAGTCGGGGCGTACCCATCTCCAGGACGCAACTCCGATCCGGCTCGGGCAGGAATTCTCCGGGTATGCCGCTCAGGTGGCCAAGGGTATCGAGCGAGTCGAGCGGGTCGAGACCGAGCTGTTCGATCTTGCTCTTGGCGGTACCGCGGTGGGCACGGGCATCAACGCATCCGCCGGCTTCGCTGCCGGAGCGATCGACATCATCAATCGCCAATCCGGGTACACCTTTCGCGAGGCGGACAACCATTTCGAGGCCCAGGCGTCCAAGGACGCCTACGTCAATGCGTCCGGCGCGATGAAGACGGTGGCGACGTCATTGTTCAAGATCTCGAACGATCTGCGCTGGCTCGCATCCGGGCCCAGGAATGCCATCGGGGAGATCACGCTGCCGGCTCTGCAACCGGGTTCCTCGATCATGCCCGGCAAGGTGAACCCGGTGATCCCCGAAGCGGTGATGATGGTGGCCACCCGGGTGATCGGGAACGACACGACGATCACCTGGGGTGGCGCCAACGGCAATTTCGAGCTGAACGTGATGATGCCGGTCATGGCCCATGCGCTTCTGGAATCCATCGAGCTGTTGGCGGCGGGCGCCGGCGTCCTGAACGAAAAGTGCATTGGCGAGATCACGGCCAACGAGGATCGAGCGGCATGGCTCCTCGATCAGAACGCCATCGTCGGGACCGCGCTCGTCCCCCACATCGGGTACGACAAGGCGGCCGAGGTCGTCAAGAAAGCTTTCAACGAGGGACGTGGCGTACGGGAAGTTGCCCTCGAGCTCGAAGTCCTTCCCGAGAGCGAACTCGATGCCGCCCTCGACGTGCGCCCGATGACGGAGGGTGGGACGCCCGGGTAACGTGAACCAATGGCTTCGGATCGCCGCGACCTGACCGAGGGGTTCTTGTTCACCGACCAGTACCAGCTGACGATGGCCCAGGTGTACTGGAAGCAAGGCCTGCACGAGCGGCGGGCGCTGTTCGACTATTTCTTCCGCAGCTACCCGGACTACGGACGCCATCAGGCCGGCTATGCGGTGACCGCCGGCCTCGGATGGCTCCTCGACCGGATTGAGAGGACGCGGATCAGTGACGAGGATCTGGCACTGCTTCGCGGCCAGGTGGACATCACCGGCAAGCCCAGGTTCGACGAGGGCTTCCTGGCCTGGCTGAAGGAGACCGCGGACTTCACGTCGGTGTCGATCCGAGCCGTCCCCGAAGGTCGCGTCGTGCACGCCCACGCCCCCATCGCCGTCGTCGACGGCCCCCTCGGAGTTGCGCAGATCCTGGAAACCTCCCTGCTCAACCACCTCAACTATCAGACCCTGGTGGCGACCAAGGCCTCCCGCGTCACCGAATCGGCACAGGGAAGCCCCGTGCTGGAATTTGGTCTCAGGCGCGGACCGGACATCGGCGCCAACGCCGGCGGCCGCGCCGCGCTGATCGGGGGTGCCGACACGACGAGCAACGTCGGCATGGCGCACTACCTCGAAACGCAGCCCGCGGGAACCCATGCCCACTCGCTCGTGCAACTGTTCATGGCGCTCGGCGAAGGCGAGTTGGGGGCCTTCCGGGCCTATGCCGAGGTGTATCCGGATGAGACCGTCCTGCTCGTCGACACGATCGACACGCTTCGCAGCGGCATCCCCAATGCGATCACGGTCTTTCACGAGCTGCGAGCGGCCGGGCACGAGCCGATGGGGATCCGTCTCGACTCCGGCGACCTCGCCCACCTCGCAGTACGGGCAGCGGCGATGCTCGACGAAGCGGGCTTCCCCGAGGCCGGCATTGTCTTGTCCTCCGAGCTCGACGAGCTTGCGATGTGGCAGATCCGAGCGCAGATTGCCGAAGAGTCCCCCCGCTACGGCGTCGATGCCGACTCGGTGCTTGCCAGGCTGGTCTACGGGGTCGGGACCCGGCTGATCACCTCACACGGGTACTCCGCCCTCGGGGGCGTCTTCAAGCTGGTCGCCATCGACGAGGATGGAATGTGGACCCCGGCGATCAAGATCTCCGACACCCCGGAGAAGATGCCGATTCCCGGAGAGAAGCGGGTGTGGCGGGTGTACGACTCGCGGGGGATGGCGAGCGCCGATGTGGTGTCGGCCGGGGACGAGGACCTGTCGAGAATCGGCGAGATCGACCTGTACCACCCGCACCGGGAGGGCATCGTGCGCCGGCTCGAGGACGTCGCCTCGGTCGAGGAGCTGCTGGTCCCGGTCTACGACAAGGGTGTACGACTCGACGGCTCCCCGTCCCTCGATGCGATGCGGGCGTGGCGAATGGCCGATCTGGACCGGCTCGATCCCGGGGTGAAGCGGCTGGTGAACCCCCACGTGTACCACGTGTCGCTGACCTCGACGGTCAAGGACCTGCAGCGCGAACTGGTGGTGGAGGCGCGGGCGGGATCGCTCTCAGCCGAGTAGTGGTTCGAGCTCCCCAAGGGCCGTGATCTGTGCGTCGGCTTCTGCCGCCCGGCGTTGTTGTTCTTCCGCCGTGACGAGACCGTCGCTTTGGTTGAACTGGTTCTGGTGGACGACGAGCCCGAATCCGGCGCTTTTTGCGCCGCTGAGCTCGTTGCTGCCGCCGTTACCGACGAAGGCACATTCCCCGGGCTCCACGCCCAGCAATCTAGTGGCCGCCAGGTATGCGCTGTGGTCGGGCTTCCTGAACCCAATCGCATAGGAGAACGCGGCGCCGACAAAGTGTGGCGCCAGTGGTGATCGCGGCCAGGCCGCAACCTCTTCGAGGTAGCAGTTGGATAGCAGCGCAAGCTCATGAGCGCCGGCCATCGATGCCACTGCCTCGAGCACATCGGGGCGAGGCCGGTCGAGAGCGATGTCCTGGTAGTCGCCGAGGTGGTCGGTGATGTCAGCGACCTGTGACTCGGAGAGGTCGATCCCGTTGTCGGCGGCGTAGCGCAGGACCAGCGCGGTACCGGACACCGGGCTGGTGGTTCGCTCGAAGTAGGTGTCCTTCCAGAACATGACCAGGTCCCGTCCGTTGGCATCGATGGTCTCGGCAACGTGACGCAGTCGCCACGACTCCCGCGGCCGAAAATCCTCGGGGTCAACCAGTGTGTGGAACAAATCGAACACGATGCCGCGCATGTTGCGAGCGTACTGAGTCGCGAGTCGCGAGTCCGCGCTTGATTAAAGCTTCATTAAGCGGTGCCGTGCCGTCAGCGACAGCTCTCGGGTGAAATACAATCGGCTACCCGATCCCAGGAGTGTTCCCCGATGAAGAAGCTGATGTTGCTCATCGTCCTTGCTCTTGTTGCCGCAGCATGCGGAGCTAGCGGCGATGACACCACGACCACGGCCGCTGCCGCCGCCGCGGCGACGACCACGACTGCGGCAGAGGAGACGACGACCACAGCCGCCGACGAAACCACGACGACCGCTACGGCGGAAACCACGACAACTGCTGCCGCCGGCGAGGGCGCCGTCTTCGCCGTGACCGAGGTCGTGTTCGGCGACCAGGGCTACGTCGCGATCACCAACATTGGCAGCGAAACCGGCAACCTCGAGCGGTGGCAGCTCTGCCAGCGCCCCTCATACTTCGGGATGCCCTCCCAGGAGCTGGCGCCCGGCGAGACCGTGTACGTGACCACTACCACCGTGGTCGGCCTCGACGTTGACGGTCCCGTGATCGACGCCGGCGGCCGCTTTGGATCGCTCAGCGCGTCCGGCGGGGAAATTGGCCTGTACCGCGACTCCAACTTCGGCAGCACGAGCTCGATCGTCAGCTACGTCGAGTGGGGGAGCAGCGGCCATGCCCGTTCCGGCGTCGCGGTCGGGGCCGGGATCTGGGTCGACGGCGACTTCGTCGATGCCGAAGGTTCCGTCCTCATCAGAGCAACGGACGAGCCGCCGCTCGGCGCCGGCGATTGGGAGACCGGGTAACCGCTACTCGACGTTCACGCCGCAGGCCACCATCTCGGCAATGGCTCTGGCTCCGTCGCCGGGCTCGACGTTGACCGGCTTGGTGCCGTCGGCCAGCAGCGTGGTCTCGAAGCCGAGCCTTGCGGAGTCGACCGCGGTGTCCAATACGCAGTAATCGGTGGCGAGGCCGAGTACGGCGACCCTGGTCACGTCCCGGTCACGAAGGAGTTGCTCGAGCCCGGTCGGGCTCTCCTCGCCGGTCTCGGGATCGCGGACGGTGAAACCGGAGTAGCCGTCTTCGCCGCTCGTGCCTTTCTGAACAACCGGTCCTTCGCCCGCGAGCTCTGGATGGAATTCAGCCCCCCAGGTTCCAGCGACACAATGGTGGGGCCAGATACCGCCATCTTCGGCGAAGTGTGGGGTGTGCTCGGGGTGCCAATCCTGGGTGCGGACGATGACCGAGCCAGCATCGCGGGCTGCCCCGATGTTGGCATTGATGAATGGGAGCGTTTCTTCACCACCCGTTACGTACAGCGATCCCTCCGGGTCGGCGAAGTCGTTCTGCACATCCACCACGATGAGAGCGGTGGTTGGTGAGTACTCCACGGTTTCAGGCTACTCATCCTCTGCATGATCAAGGGCGTCGGCCAGCGTCGTCCAGGGCAGATCCGCACACTTGATGCGCACCGGAAACTTTCGGACCCCCTGCAATGCCTCGAGATCGCCGAGCACGGCTCCGGGGCGCTCATGGTCGAGCGGGTCGTCACCCTCGTCGATCCCCATCATCAGCTTGAACTGGCCGGACACGATCCGGACGTCCTCGACGCTCTTGCCGACAATGGCGTCGGTCATCATCGAACCCGAAGCCTGCGAGATGGAGCACCCCTGGCCATCGATCGCCATATCGGTGATCACGCCGTCTTCGATGAGCAGATCGAGGAAGAACTCGTCGCCGCACGACGGATTGAGCCCCTCGGCATGGACGTGCGGCCCGGTCAGCTTTCCCCGGCGCCGTGGGTTGCGGTAGTGGTCGAGAATGACCTGGCGGTACAGCTCTTCGAGATTGCTCATGGCAAAACGATACCGCCCCGCCCGGTTTGGTCAGTCGTCGAGGCCGAAGACTTTGCGGGCTTCATAGAGCGCCTCGATGAGTCGGTCGACGTCGTCGTTGTTGTTGTAGAGATAGAACGAGGCACGGGCGGTGGCGGCCACGTCGAGGTGGCGCATGAGCGGCTTTGCGCAATGATGCCCGGCACGGACCGCCACGCCGTACTGGTCGAGGATGGTTGCGACGTCGTGGGCGTGGATGTCGGCGAGCTCGAAGCTGACGGCACCGCCGCGTTTGGTTGTGTCCGAAGGGCCATAGACGGTCAGATCGGGAACCTCGGCGAGGCGGTCGAGCGCGTAGCGGGTGATCTCGATCTCGTGATCGCGGATCGCCGGCATCCCTACCTTTTCGAGATACTCGACAGCGGCGCCGAGCCCGACTGCCTGGGCGATGGGTGGTGTTCCCGCCTCGAACTTGTGCGGCACCGGTGCCCAACGCGACTCGTAGAGCTGGACGTCGGAGATCATCTCACCGCCGCCCTCGGTGGGCTCGAGCTCCTCCAGGCGCTCCGGCCTGCCCCACATTGCCCCGATGCCGGTGGGGCCGAGCATCTTGTGCCCGGAAAACACCAGGAAGTCGGCGCCGAGCTCGGCAACGTCGGTGGGGTGGTGCGGCACGAGCTGGGCACCATCGACCACGACCAGGGCCCCGACGCTCTTGGCTGCATCGGCCAGCTCTCGGACGGGGCCGAGCGCTCCGGTGACGTTCGACATCCCGGAGACGGTGATGATCTTCACCCGGTCGTCGAGCACTTCCTCGAGACCATCGAGGTCGACCTCGAAATCGTCGTTCAGCGTCAGGTACACCAGTTCGATCCCGGTGTGTTTGGCAACGAGCTGCCAGGGCACGATGTTCGAATGGTGCTCCATGATCGTCAGCAGCACCTTGTCTCCGGGTTTGAGCACGTTGAGGCCGTAGCCGTAGGCAATTTGGTTGAGGCCGGAGGTGGTCCCCCTGGTGAATACGACCTCGTTCTTGGAGCCGGCGTTGATGAAGGACGCCACCTTGGCCCGTGCTCCCTCGTAGGCCTGCGTGGCTTCCTCGGAGAGGGCGTAGGCGCCACGGTGGACGTTGGCGTTCGATGTCCGGTAGAAGTGGTCGACGGCGTCGATCACTTGTACCGGCTTCTGGGTCGTGGCAGCCGAGTCCAGGTAGACCAGCGGATGGCCGTTCACCTCGCGGCCGAGGATCGGGAAGTCTTCGCGGAGGTGAGCGAGGTCGTTCACCCCGCAGCCGCCTCGGTGCGATACCGCTCGTAGCCGGTGTCTTCGATGGCGTCCGCAAGGTCGGGTCCGCCCGCCTCGACGATACGGCCGTCGAGTATGACATGGACGACGTCGGGGGTGATGTAGTCGAGCATGCGCTGGTAATGCGTGATTACGACAATGCCGCGCTCGTCGTTTCGCAGTCGCTCGATTCCCTCGGCGACGATCTTCAGCGCGTCGATGTCGAGACCGGAGTCGGTCTCGTCGAGGATGGCGAGGTCGGGCTCGAGTACCGCCATTTGGAGAATCTCGTTGCGTTTGCGCTCACCGCCGGAGAAACCTTCGTTCAGATAGCGATCGGCAAAGCTCGGATCCATGTCGAGGTCCTGCAGAGCATCCATGACCTTGAGGCGCAGCTCGAGCACGGTGAGGTCGGTACCGGTGCGGTTGGACAGTGCCGTGCGCAGGAAGTTCACCACCGAGACCCCGGGGATCTCTTGTGGGTATTGAAAGCCGAGGAACATGCCGGCCTTGCCCCGCTTTTCCGGGGTCATGCGGGTGATGTCCACGCCTTTGTAGGTGACCGTGCCCTTGGTGACCAGGTAGCCGGGGTGGCCGAGCAGCACATTGGCCAGCGTCGACTTTCCCGACCCGTTCGGCCCCATGATGGCGTGGGTCTCCCCGGGGGCGACGGTGAGGTTGATGCCCTTGAGGATCTCGGTGCCTTCGGCGGCGGCATGGAGGTCGTCGACGACGAGCAGGTCGGTCACACGCCGAGGTTAGAGCCTTCGCAGGCCGTACCCGGCAGGTTTTCCCCTATCCGCGTAGTGCATTAAAGATCGATCCGATTCGGCCGGTGTCGATCTTGTCGAGGGCGGTGATTTCCTGCAGATAAAAGCGGGAAACTCCAACACCGGCCAATACATCGACGGCGTCGGCGACCGTATCCAGGGTCCCGCGAGGAATGTTCTTTTCGGCCAGGAAGGCCTCGTATTCGTCTGCAGTCATGTCGCGCTTGGCGCCGCGCTTCTCGAGCAACGCCCGGTAGCCGTCCTCGGTGTCTGCGATCATTGCGGGCGACGACACGCTGATCCGGATGTCCTGCGGCTTGCGGCCGGCGGCCTCGGCGGCGGCACGCATGACCTCGAGCCGCTGTTCGATCGTGTCGGTGTTGCTGACGAACATGTTGTACTCGTTGGCGAAGCGGCCCGCCATGGTCGGTGTCTTCTTCATCCCGGACCCGCCGACCACGATCGGCACGTCTGCGGGGCGGGGGAGCACTTCGAATCCGGCAGCGAGGTGGTAGTGGCGGCCGCTGAACCCCTCGGTTCCGGAGAAGGCGGAACGGACATAGCTGAGCGTCTCGAAGAGTCTCGAGAAGCCTTCCCGGAGGGTGAACAGCTCGATGCCGAATGCCTCGTGCTCGGACTCCATCCAGCCGGTGCCGATGCCGAGGGCGAACCGGCCGCCGGACATCTCATCGAGCGTGGCTGCGGTCTTGGCAAGCACCGCCGGGTGACGGAAGGTGAGCGGCGACACCAGGCTGACCAGCTGGATCCGCTCGGTCTCCCTCGCCAGCCCGCCAAAGGAGGTCAACGAATCCGTTGCCGGCGCCGACTCCTCGCCGTTGAGGTAGTGATCCGAGCGGGCGAAGGCGTCGAGTCCCTGTTCCTCGGACCAACGGGCCAGTTCAAGCAATCGCTGATATGAGCCGCCGACCTGCGGTTCGACCATCAATCCAAGTTCCATGGAGCGAGAGCCTAATGAGAGTCGAGAGTCGGGAGTTCGGACCCTGGACTTAGGTGAGCCCTCCCATGATCTGTTCCAGGTCCGCGATGGGGAGCTCGCCGGCAATCCGCAGCGCAACCGTGCCGTCGGAGTTGGTGAACACCCAGAACGGGAACCCGCCGTTGCCATGGGCGACCAGGACGGAGCTGTTGGCGTCGTCGCGGATCACCGGGACCGACCAGCCTTCGTTGCTCAGCCAGTCCGATGGCGGGTAGTTTCCCCGGCTCGAGTTGACTGCGGTGGCCACCGAATACATGTCGACGCCCTCGACCCCGCCGGTGGCGTCGAGCCACGCCTGCACCGAGGGGACCTCGGCCTGGCAGTGCGGGCACCAATGTGCCAGGAACACGATGGCTTTCGGTCGCCCGTCGTTCTGGATCGAGACCTCGTTGCCGTCGAAGTCGGCGCCCACCACGGTCGGGGCTTCGCTGCCCGTCGCCGTCTGGTCGGCGCGAACGCTGGCCGGCATGGGGGGCAGGATTCCCGACACCTCGGGGGAGCCGGTCTGCTCGGTGCTGCCGCCGAACAGGACGGCGCCCACCAGCAGTGCGACGATCAGCACGCCTCCGGTTGCGATCAGCAGGGTCTTGATCGAAAACGTCTTCTTTTGTGTCATGGCTTCTCCGGCTCGTTGGCGGTCAATGATGGTGGATCGGCCGGGGTATTGAATCGATCAAGCCACAGCAGGGCGAGGATGAACAGGAATCCGCTCAGCGCCATGGTGGGGATCGTGATGAACTCGAAGATCTCAACGTAGGCGGCGGTGCACGGTGCGTTGGGGTCGCACGAGGTTCCGCCCTCCAGGTCCGGGAACGCCTGGATGAAGCGGTGGTACAGCGAGATGCCGGCGCCGATCGTGGCCAGCGTTGCCGCATAGATCCTGATGCGGTGGTCGGCGCGGATGGCAGCGATCAGGAGGATCACCGCCAACGGATACATGGCGATCCGCTGGTACCAGCAGAGGGTGCACGGGATGAGGTGTGCGACCTCTGACAGGTAGAGGCTTGCGAGGGTTGCGGTCGCTGCCACTGCAAACGCCAGCCACAGTTCGAGCCCCTGGAACGCGGAGAACACCGTATGCCTTAGGGGGGCGCCGACCCTGGTGGTGCCGGCGAGTCCAATGCCGACGATCCCGATCGTTGCGGCGGTTGCCGCGATCGCGAGGAGGGCGAAGAAGAGACTCAGCGTTTCCAGGGTCATCGCGGCGGAAAGGTAGCACTACACACGATTTGGCGGTCGGTACGCTGCCCAGATGGCTCCACTCCTCCTGCTGCTTGCTCTGGTTGCTGTTCTGGTGATCTTCGGGGTCGGGCTCTTGCTCCAGGAGCGCACTCCGAGTGAGGTGGCAATCGTCTACAGCGTCGAGGACGCGCTCGACTTCGTGTGGAACGGCCTGAGCAAATCGACCAAGGCGGAAGTCGGGCGTGGTGATGTGCGTCGCATCCTCGAGTGGGAGATGCACTATCTGCAACGCCCGGACCATCGAGAGGGTGCGGCAATCGTTGCAGGAGTCGACGCTGCCGCATATGCCCAGGAGCGGGCCATCGAACAGGGGTACGGGTACGAGCCGTCGGTGATCTTCGCGGTGCTCGACCTGCAAGCCGCATATCTCGCCGAGCTCGGCGCGGTCGGCGAGCAGGCGGGTCAAGACTAGGGCGGCGCTATCGTCCGCGGTCATGGCCCGCCTGAGCACGTTTGCCGAGCACCGATTCATCGGCACCCGCGATGACATGGAGCTGTTCGACTGCGACGACGACGCCGATTACGCGGTCTTGAGCGACCGCGTCGAGCGCGATGCGCTGGTAAAGCACAACGGCCTCCAGTCCTTCAGCCCCGACACCGCAGCGGAGGCACGAAATCGCGGGTTCCGGCACTCTTGAGGACCTTCATCGACTTCCATGTGCATCCGCCGGTCGCCGAATTCGTCGAAGGCCCGGTGGCACCATTCGACGTCGGCCTGGATGTCCTGACCGCCGTGGACGTGGCCGACCACTATCGCCGGCGCGACGGCAGAGCAGTGATTCTTGGCCTTGACACCGTTTCAACGACACGGCACCGCCCGTTCTCGAGCGAGGACGTGGCAGAGATCGTTGCCTCGGATCAATCGATCTTCATCGGCTTCGGCTCGGTAGACCCGGCGATGGGGGCAAAGGCGGTGGCAGGCGTCCACGAGGCGGCGCGCCTCGGCCTTGCCGGGTTGGCCTTCGACCCGGTGGCTCAGGCCTTCGACCCGGCCGAGCGCTCGACCCACACGCTGTGGGCAAACGCCTCCGACCACGGTCTGATCGTGCTGTTCCACACCGGCATCTCGCGCCTGGGGCGCGGCCTGCCGGGTGGCGCTGGGCTGCGACTCTCCCACGGCGACCCCCGGGGTGTCGACGTGGTCGCTTCCCTGTATCCGGACCTGAGAGTCGTGATGGCCCACAACGGAGGGCTGTGGCGCCAGGAGGCGCTTGCGGTTGCCTCGCACAAACAGAACGTGTGGCTCAGCCTGATCGGGGCGCCCGCCGCCGAATACGCCACGGTGTTCGACGATTCAGCCTCAATGCTCGACACCGACAAGGCGCTGTTCGGCAGCGGCTGGGCGTTTGCCGATCTCGACGAGCAACTCAAGGAGTGGGAGCTGGCGGATGATCGGCTGAGGCACCGGGTGCTCTATGAGAACGCCGAGCGGCTGCTGGGGATCGGATCAGATTCCTGAGAACCACAGCGCGGCGGCGATCAGGATGGCGAGACCGGTGATCAACGAGGCAAGGATCAGGTAGCGGGTCTGCATAGCCAAACAAGCATGGCCACTCCCTCCACTAACCTCAAGTCGTCGCTCCGTGGAGGTCTGTTGTACGACGTGGTGATCATCGGCGGAGGCCCCGGCGGCTACGCGGCGGCCCTGTATGCGCACAACTTCGGGCTTTCCGTCGCACTCGTCGAGAAGGACACGGTGGGGGGCACCTGCCTGGTCCGAGGTTGTATTCCGGCCAAGAGCTGGCTCGAGACCGCCCACGTCTTTCACACGGTGGCCACCGCCGACACGTTCGGCGTGCAGGCCGGCGAGCCGAAACTCGACTGGCGAGCCGCGCTCGAACGGAAGAACGGCGTGGTCGACGGGCTGGTGAAGGGTCTTACGGGCCTGCTCAAGGCCCGCGGGGTTGACATCCTCGATGGGTTCGGGCGGATCGTCGACGGCCAGGTCCACGTTGCGCTCGCCGATGGCGAGAATACGACGCTCGAGGCCAAGCACATCATCGTTGCCACCGGGTCGGTTCCCGGGGCGATTCCCGGCTACGACATCGACGGCGAATGGATCGTCACCAGCGACGAAGCGCTGGACTGGATGGATCAGCCCCGTCGGGTAGCGGTGATCGGCGCCGGTGCCATTGGGATCGAATTCGCCTCGTTGCTCGCCGACGTCGGCAGCGAGGTCCACCTTTTCGAGATGGAGGACCAGGTACTGCCGGGCATGGAGCCCGAGGCGGCAAAGGCGTTGAGCAGAGCCCTCAAACGAAAGGGCGTCGCCATTAGGACCGGCACCGCGGTCGGGCCCGCCGAGATCAAGGGCTCAGAAGTATCGGTCCCATTCGCAGACGACGCGGTCACGGTCGATGTCGTCCTGGTCGCGGTTGGGCGCAAACCGGTGACGTCGAACATCGGTCTCGAGGATGCGGGCGTGACGATTGACAGCGGTTTCATCGTGGTGGATGAGACGACGATGCAGACTGCGAATCCCCGGATTTATGCGATCGGTGACATCGTCGCCGGCACCGCGCAGCTCGCCCATGTCGGGTTCGCCGAGGGGATGGCGGCGATCACCCACATCGCCACCGGAGCGAGCGATGCAATCAATTACCGGGCCATTCCGATGATCGTCTACTCGCAGCCCGAAGTTGCCTCGGTCGGGCTGACCGAGGAGGAGGCGATCGCGCTCGGGCACGACGTAGAGACCACCGAGCACGGCATGCGGGGGCTCGCCCGGGCGATCATTCACAACGAGACCGGAGGAACGGTCAAGATCGTGGCAGAGAAGAACGGCCCGGTGCTTGGCGCCACCGTCGTGGATCCCCTGGCCGGCGAGATCATTCACGAGTTGATGTACGTTGTTGGATGGGAGGCCGTGCCGGCCGAGGCCGCGGCGTTTATTCATGCCCACCCGACCGTATCCGAGGCGATCGGCGAGACGTTGATGGCCGCCGCCGGTCGACCGCTGCACTAGCACAACAGAAAACTGAACACGTACGGAGGAGACGCTTTCCGATGGCAGTGACGGTCACGATGCCCCAACTCGGTGAAACGGTCACCGAGGGCACCATCCTTTCCTGGGCGAAGCAGGTCGGCGACGAGATCGCCATCGATGAGGTTCTCGTCGAGATCTCCACCGACAAGGTCGACACCGAGATGCCGTCGCCGGTAGCCGGCGTCATCGAGCAGATCCTCGTCCAGGAGGGCGAAACGGTCGAGGTCGGTACCGAGATCGTCGTCATCACCGGCGCCGACGAGGAGCCGGGGGCGGCGGAAGAACCGGTGACGGAGCCAGCAGCGGAAGCAGCCCCCGAAGAGGCCCCTTCGCCACAGCCGGTCGCCGCCCAGGCACCGGCCGGCGCGGGCGCGGTGTGGTCGCAGCAGGGGCCAACGGGTACCGAGCGACCGCCGCCCGAGTCCTCCGACGCGGTGGCATCGACGCCGGCCGAGTCGGCTCCCGTCCAACCGGGCGTCCCCGTCGCCGCAGCCGCCGCGACGACCGCTGTTGCAGGCGACGACTCACGACGGGCGCAGCTCTCGCCGGTGGTGCGGAAGCTCGCCGCCGACAACGGCGTGGACCTCGATCAGGTTGTCGGCACCGGCACCGGTGGCCGGATCACCCGAAAGGATGTTGAGGCATTCGTTGCCACGGGCGCAGTGGCCGCAACGACCAAAGTGATTGTCGAGGAGCCGGTGGTTGCGGTCGCCGTCGAGCCCCAGGAGCGAGCAGAGCCACCAGCGGCCGAACCGGTGGTGCCCGCGGCCGACGCGGCGGCGCCTACGGCCGACGAGGCCGGCGGGGTCACACCGATGACGAAGATCCGTCGCGTCACGGCAGAGCACATGATCGCCTCGAAGCAAACTTCGGCTCACGTGTGGACCTCGGTCGAGGTGGATTTCGAGTCGGTCGCCCGAGCCCGTCAAGGGCACGGGCCGCGTTTCAAGGAAACCGAGGGTTTCTCGCTCACCTACCTCCCGTTCATCTCGCGGGCGACGATCGATGCCCTCGGCGCCTACCCGGCGGTGAACAGCTCGTTCGACCTCGAAGCGGGCACACAGACGTTCCACAGCGGCGTTGACCTCGGCATCGCCGTCGACCTCAGTCAGGGAGGGCTCATCGTCCTGACCCTCCCTGAGGCCGACTCGGGCAGCCTCACCGGCCTTGCCCGGGACATCCGCGGTGTTGCGGAACGCGCCCGCGCCGGGAAGCTCCATCCGGAGGATCTTTCCACCAGCACGTTCACGATCACCAACCCGGGGCCGTTCGGCTCGTTCATGAGCGCACCGATCATCAACCAGCCAAACGTCGCCATCCTGTCCACCGACACCGTGGTGAAGCGCCCGGTTGTGGTGACCCTTCCCGACGGCACCGACACCGTTGCCATTCGTCACATCGGGTATCTCGGGCTCAGCTGGGACCACCGGGCATTCGACGGCTCGACGGCGGTGCTGTTCCTCGCCCAAATCAAGCGGAACCTCGAATCCTGGGATTGGGAACAGGAACTGCGATGAGCCACCGCCTCCGTGTGCGGTGGCTCGGCCGCGTCGAGTACGACGAGGCATGGGACCTGCAGCGTGCGTTCTGGGAGGGACGAACCGAGGGTCGGTCCGCGGACGACTACCTGCTGCTGCTGGAGCACCCGCATACCTACACGGTCGGCCGAAACGGTGACGGATCCAATCTCACCATCGCCGAGGCCGACCTCGACGCGATTGGTGCCAGGTTGCACCACGTCGATCGCGGCGGCGACATCACGTACCACGGCCCCGGCCAGCTCGTCGGCTACCCGATCGTTGCTATCCCGAAGCTGGCAAATGGCTGGGACATGGTCGGCCACGTTCGCCGCCTCGAGGCGATGCTCATCGCCGCCCTCGCCGATCTCGGCATCGAAGCCTGGGCCGAGGCCGGCCAGACCGGCGTGTGGACCGGGCGGGGCAAGGTGGCCGCCATCGGGGTTCGGGTTGCCCGGGGAGTTTCAACCCACGGCTTTGCCCTCAACGTGGACCCGGACCTTGCATACTTCTCCAACATCGTCCCATGCGGGATCGCCGACCGGCCGGTGACCTCGATCGCCCAGCTGATCGGTGAGCATCTCCCGATGGAGTCCGTCATCGATGCCCTGGTTCCGCACGCAGCGGCAGTCTTTGGATCCGTGGAGCCGGAGATACAGCTCGGCGCCTTCCGGCCAAGCGAGCGATCCGGCCGGTACGACGTCGATGCGATGGTCGCATCCGGTGCGTTCTCCGCGGCCGGCCGTGGGGAGACCCCGATCCTGATCGGTGGCCTCCTCCCGGGCGAGCCGGCTCGTCCCGAATGGATGAAGGTCAGGGCAAACCTTGGCTCTGACGGATACGGGGAGCTGAAGCAGCTGATGCGGGGACTCGAGCTCAACACCGTGTGCGAGGAAGCGGGTTGCCCCAACATCTATGAGTGCTGGGAGGCCGGCACTGCGACCTTGATGCTGCTCGGTGATACCTGCACCCGCGCCTGTTCCTTCTGCGACGTCAACACGGGCAAGCCCGGCGAGGTCGACGTCGATGAGCCGCTGCGGGCCGCCGAGGCCATACAGCAGATGGGATTGCGTCACGCGGTATTGACCTCGGTCAACCGCGACGACCTTCCCGACGGTGGCGCCGGGATCTTTGCTGAGACGGTCCGAAGGATCCGCGACCTCGTTCCCGGCTGCGACGTCGAGGTGCTGATCCCCGACTTCAAGGGCGATCGGGACGCTCTCGAGTCCATGGTCGGCGAGAAGCCCGAGGTCCTCAATCACAACACCGAGACCGTGCTGCGTCTGCAACGGGAGATCCGCACCGCCGCCAACTACGCACGGTCGTTGACCCTGCTGGCGAGAGCCAAGTGGCTCAACCCGGCGGGCACGGTGAAGTCGGGCCTGATCGTCGGGATGGGGGAGACCGAGGAAGAGGTGCTCGGGACGCTCGCCGACCTCCGGGCGGTCGGCGTCGATCTGGTCACGATCGGCCAGTACCTCCGGCCAACGCCGCGGCACCGCCCGATCCATCGCTACGTCCATCCCGATGAGTTCGCCAGATATCGCAGCCACGGCGAGTCTCTCGGGATCAGCCATGTTGAGTCCGGTCCGCTGGTCCGTTCCTCCTATCACGCCCGCGACTCGCTCGCCCAGGCCACGTGAACGAGCGCCGGATCGCTTCGGCGCGACTGGAGATGGCTCGCCGCGGCGTCGATGCCCTCGTCGTCACCGTTGGATCCGATCTGCCGTATCTGATCGGGTACCAGGCAATGGAGAACGAGCGCATCACCGCACTGGTGCTGCCCGCCGAGGGTGATCCAGTCCTGTTGGTACCGGTGCTCGAGGAGGTGCGCGTCGAGTCCGGTGTGGAGAAGCGGGCCTGGTCGGAGACCGAGGATCCAATCGCGATCCTCGCTGGCCTGATCGGCAACGCTTCCACCGTCGCCGTTGGCAACCAGACCTGGGCAACCTTCTTGATCGGCATGCAGACCCGGCTGCCGGGTGCGCGGTTCGAACCGGCCGAACCGCTGATGTCCGAGCTGCGCATGGTGAAGGACGAGGGCGAGATCGCGTCTCTCCGCGCCGCGGGTGCAGCCACCGACGCGGTGGTTGCCCGGCTGGGGGCGACCAGGTTCTCAGGGCGCAGCGAACGCGAGCTGTCGCGGCTGATCGACGAGATGACGCTCGACTCGGGCCATCAGAGGAGCGGCTTTGCCATCGTCGCCTCCGGGCCAAACGGCGCATCGCCCCACCACGAGCCGACCGGCCGGATGATCGAGCGTGGCGACGCCGTTGTCGTTGACTTCGGCGGCTGGCTCGATGGATACGGATCCGACACCACTCGCATGTTCGTGGTGGGAGACCCCCCGGGGGGGTTCGCCGAGGCGTACGAGGTGCTCGGCGCCGCGCAACGATCGGCCGTGGATGCGGTGAAGCCGGGGGTAACCGCCGGGTCCATTGATGTCGCAGCTCGGACCGTGATCGAGGACGGCGGATACGGCGAGCTCTTCATCCACCGCACCGGGCACGGTATCGGCCTCGACACCCACGAGCGACCCTATCTCGTCAAAGGAGACACCACTGAGCTGGCCTCCGGCATGGCTTTTTCCATCGAGCCGGGCATCTACCAACCCGGTCACTGGGGGATGCGGATCGAAGACATCGTGACGGTCACCGACGACGGCGTGGAGCGGTTGAACCGGTCGGACCGCGAGCTGTACACGGTCGGGTAGCGCGCCGGCGCGATCGACTATGGGGATCTGGCGCTGTAATAGGTGTGGCCGAGTCGGCTGCGCCATCGGTAGCGGCCGTCACGGAGCCGCCGGTAGCTCCAACCGAGTTGGTCCTTGGTGATGTGGTTGTGGCGACAGAGGGGGGCGCCGTTGTCTTCTGTGGTTTCGCCGCCGTCGGCCCATCGGGTGCTGTGGTCGAAGTCGCAGTCGACCGCGGGCACGCGACAGCCGGGGAACACACAGGTCTGATCTCTTGCCTCCACGGTGCGGCGCAACGCGGCGGTGGGGCGACGGCGGGTGGTCCCGTCGGTGATCAATTGGCCGGTGTGCGGGTCGGTGATGGCGTAGCGCCATTCGGCATCTTCGGCTTCAGCGGCGATCTGGCGGGCGATGTCGGCGATCACCGGGCCGTAGCCGTTCAACTCACCTGCGTCTTCGGCGAGGCCTGAGAGGGTTTCCAGATCGACCCGCAAATTCACCGCTCCCGCCTTCTTGCCGCTGTGTGCCTTGCCCAAGAGCAGGTCGATGAGGACGTCGGCGCGGAGTTGATCCATGGTGCGGGTCTCGTCCCTCGTCCTCAGCGATCGGGCGAGATGGTTCACATGACGGGAAGCAGCTGCGGCGCGATGGGGAGCCAGCTGGAGGCCGAGCAGGTTGGCGGTCCCGTCATCGGCGGGTTCGAGAACCACTCGCCGCTCCTTGACGGCGTCCTCGTAGCGGAGCCGCGCGTCCTCCGGGTCGGCTTCGATCGCCATCCGGTGCAGACGGCTCCGCAGCTCGCCGGAGGTGAGCCGGCCGGCGTCCTCCAAGATGCGTTCGACGACTTCCCATGCGGCACCGGTGTCGAGGTGGACCGTCCCGAGGGAGATGACCCGGGCCCTCCGGTAGTCGATCATCCCCGCCGCCAACGCAGACCAGACCTGCGGAAGGCGATGCCACAGATCCAACGCGAACCCGAGTTCGGTTTCGGTAGCGCGGCGGGTCAGACACAGGGCGGCTTGGATCTCGGCGGCAGCGGTGTCGAGGCCATGCTGCATGTCGTCTTCTTCCAAGGCGTCGGCGACCGAGGCCATGGCGCGATACTTGCGGGCCTGGTAGTAGGACTCCATTCGGGCGTAGGCGCGGATGACGATGATCCGGTCATGCGGCGACACCAGATCGACGTCGATGTCATTGAGCGCGGTTGCCAACTCCACGCTTGGTTCCATGTCGTCGAGCCCATCGGGGACAGAGGTGAATTCTCTATCGAACATATGTTCGATCCTACACGGTGCGGGTGACAGATTCCAGAAGAAATGCAAGGAAACTGACCGCACTCCGAAGTGCCGTTCCAGAGCACTCGTGGATGTCGGCGATGTCGCTCAGACCGGGTGATCGGTGTTCGTGCTGTACCCGGTCCTGCCTCTGGAGACCGGGACGTAGGGGGCGCATATTGCCGGTTATGGGCGGGTGTGGTCGGAGGTTTGACGTGCCGCCGAAGGTCATTGGTTTGGTGGCGTTCGGCCGGGTTGATCACCCGAGGGACTGTTCGAGCAGAGAGTCGAGCGTCTGGTCGTCCGCAGCACCATTCCATTCGGCGATCGCTCTTCCTTCGGCGTCTAGGAGCTAGCTGAGCCGGACGTCATGGGGAACCATGGTCCGTTTCCTCTCATAGTCTGAGTCGTATGATCCGTGATCGTTGAGGATCGAATTGTGGAGGGTCCGGGGGTGTCGGTGAGGGTGACAGTGACGGCTCTTGTGTTGATTGTCGTGCTCGGTTGGCTCGCCTTACCGGCTCCGGTTTTGGCCGAGACGCCCGAGGACACCGTCGGTGTGGTTGATACCACATCGGGCCTGTGGTACCTGCGTCAGCAGCACGAGCAATCCGGGACGATTTCGAGCTATAGATTCTTCTTCGGCGTACCCGGAGATATCCCGATCGTCGGTGATTGGGACTGCGATGGCTGGGATACGCCAGGCATGTTCCGACCGACGGATGGATACGTGTACCTGCGGAATCACATCGCGATCGGAGAGGGCGATGTCAGGTTCTACCTCGGCAGCCGTGGTGACGTTCCGATCACAGGAGATTTCGACGGGGACGGGTGCGATACGGTGTCGCTGTACCGGCCGTCGCAGGGTCAAGTCTTCATATTCGACAGTCTCGGCAGTGGGGAACAGGGTCTGGGCGCGGCCAGCTACTCGTTCTACTACGGGAATCCTCTCGACAAGCCGTTCGTAGGCGACTTCGACGACGACGACATCGACACCGTCGGTCTCCACCGCGAATCAACCGGACAGGTGTTCCTCCGGAACTCGAATACCCAGGGGATCGCCGATAGCACCTTCTACTACGGAGATCCTGGTGACAGGATCATCGCCGGTGACTGGGCACAGAAGGACGACCTGCCTGGTCCTGACACCGTGGGCATCTTCAGACCATTCGCTCGCACCATGTTCCTCCGGTTCTCCAATACCCCAGGTGTTGCCGACGTCGATTTCCTCTACGGGAACCCGCGACTGGTACCGCTGGCAGGCAACTTCATCGACGTACAGGCCAGTTTGAACGACAAGCCGTCCCTCGAAGCTGAACTAACACTCCAACTGTCCAGGGATCCAAGCTCGGGCGAGTGTCAAGTGATCCTGACGTGGGGAGACTGGGGCGGCCCCCTACACGCCAGCATCCGACTCGATGACCGCCAAATCCCATCCCGCGCCCCCACCGACACGTTCTCCGGGATCATCACTACAACAGGCAACGAAACGGACTACCGCCACACCTTCAACGTCGACCCCTCGACATACACCGCATCAGGGACGATCTCCACAGGCGACATCGCCACCGGACAATCCGTCCACTGGATCGATACCGTCAGTAGCAGCTCCGAGGCCACCTGCGGCTGACACCAAACACCCGCCCATATCGGCACATATGCGCTCTCTGAGTGGCTTGGTGCGGCCGAGAATGTTGACGGGAGACGTGGGCCTGTACCCTCGGGGGATTCGTAGAGGCAGGAGCGTCTGATGTCGGCGGAGGCTCGACTCAAGGAACTCGGTTTGGTGTTGCCCTCACCTCCCGATCCGATTGCGTCCTATGTCACGTTTGTGCGAACGGGGAACCTCGCCTACACGTCCGGTCATGGCCCGATGCGCGCCGACGGGTCGTGGATGACCGGCAAGGTTGGAGAGGACCTCGATACCGATGAAGCTAGCGAGGCGGCACGAGTCACATGCCTTGGCTTGCTTGCGACGCTTCGAAAGAATCTCGGTTCGCTTGACGAGGTCGTAAGGGTAGTCAAGGTGCTGGGGATGGTGAATTGCACGACCGATTTCACTGATCACCCGGCTGTCATCAACGGGTGCTCTGATCTACTGGCGGACGTATTCGGCGAGGCTGGACGGCATGCACGTTCAGCGGTCGGACTTGGATCGCTTCCAATGAACATACCGGTAGAGATCGAGGCGATCGTCGAGATCCAATAGCCGCCCATATCGGCACATATGCGCTACCCGACCCGCCGGGCGAAACCGCCCATATTGCCGGTTATGGGGGGGCCTTCTCAATCCGAACTGTCTGACGGAGGGCGTCTGGGCCTCGTGAGTCCGCCGCGCCCGATTGAGATGTGGCTCATTCGACCGGCGACAGCGGCGGTGTTGATACGACGAGTGTGTCAATACTCTGCGGCTGATGTATGAGGACAACACGGTGCGAGCCGATGACACGGGTATCACGATCGCTCGCTACGGGCTATTGGGCGAGAAGCGGGTTCCGTACGGCGAGATTCGATCAGTCGAGGTGTTTGAGATGGGATTCGGCGGGCGGTGGAGGGTCATAGGACTCGGTCCGGGCGGATGGTCGAACTGGTATAACTGGGACACTGCACGCCGACACAAGACCACGGGGATTGCGATAGATGCTGGCGGCCGTCTACGGGCCACGGTCACCCCAGATGACCCCGACGAGTTCATGAAGACAATTTCGGAATACGTCGAGGTGGGCTGACCGCCACTCACCCACAGAAGACCCGACTCAATCGTCGGACTCGGCAAACGTCCACAGCGCCGCTTCGCGCTTCATAGACACGCACCCAATCCCCCGCCCAATCGACACATATGCGCATATGTGCCGATATGCGCTAGCTGGAGGCGACCGCCCACTATGTGCCGTTATGTGCGGCTGATTAGCCGAGTTTTGACTGCCAGTCGATATATGCGTCGGCGAACCATGTCGGGCTGGGACGCCGCTCTGCGTAGGACCGGGCGGTATCGGATTCGCCTACGACCGCCTGTTGGGTCCAATCGATGGTCGCTTGGCGGGCGGTGACGGCGTCGGCCGTGACGTTGAACACGGTTAGGTCCTGGCACAGCGTTGCCGGCCCGGAGTACGTCGTGCGGAGAGACTCAAAGAAAGGATCGACGTACTTGTCTACAACGGCCGTGTGCCACATGGCTGCCATTCGCGGCGTCACCATGTCGAACACCATTCCAGCAGCGTTGGCGGGGGTGTGGCCTTCATTGATGACCATCCGCGCCTGCTCGATCGGGAAGCTGTACAACTCGGCAAACAGCTCGGCGGGAAGGGCTGCCTCGTGGATCAGGAGATCACAATTCTGAGAGGCCTCAACAAGCGTCATCGTTGGGAGGGTGTCGCCAGAGAACACGACGGACTGCCCGCCGTAATCGACGCGGAAACCCACCGCACCGTTGAGGACGTGGATGACTGGGAACGAAGTGATGGTTACGCCATTGCGCTCGTAGATCACCTCAGTCCTGTCGTATGGAACTTCGTGAGCGGTGGCATGTCCTCCGGTAGTAGGTACATATCCCTCGATTGAGGCCTGGTCCCACGCGAGGGCTCGCTGAATGTGGTCCACGAAAGTCGCAAGGCCCAATGTGGGATCGTCGGACGCTCCACCCCACACCTCGACAGGGTCTAGACGTCCAGCCTTGACGTAGCTGCCCATGAATGTGACGTAGTCGGAGATGTGGTCTGCATGTAGATGGCTCAAGAACACGTTCTTCAGGCTTGTGACAGGAACTTGAAGACCGCTGAAGTTCGCCAGCGATCCTGTTCCCATATCGAAGACGAGCACATCCTTTTCGGGATTGCCCACCTCCATGAGAACCGATCCGGATGCCTGCGACTTGGTCACCCACGGCAACCCGGAACCCAAGATTGACACTCGGATCTCACCTTCGGCGAGCTCCTCGGTCCCGGGCAGAAATGCCACGCTCGGGTCAATATCTGATGACCCGACGACCGGCTCAGTAGTAAGCGCTGTAGTACCACCCAGATGCGCTAGGACAAAGTTCGACAAAGAAGGCCTCCTTCGGGTCGACGCACCCTAGTTCGTTCTGACGGGGCCCGGAGAAGGCCCCCAGACACCCGCACATAACCGGCATTCTGTTCGCGCTCCCCGTAGCGGTTCGTCAAGATCAGCTAGCGCATATCCGGCAATATGCGCTCCCTGACCCCTGGCAAGATCGTCGGTTTCCACCGTCTGCGCAGACCGCACATAACGACGCACGCGCCGGCTCACCAACCCACGTCGCGGCGTCCGAGAACCGGCAATACCGCGCTGCCCTCGGGCCTCAACTCGCCATCCGCCGTTCGGCGATCGCCTCGGGCTCGAGGCTCGACCGGAAGCGCTCACCGGGCGGGCGGTGAGTCCTGGAGCAACGTATCGCCCTTGACCAGCCAGGAGATGCCAAATGCCCACAGCGCAAGTGACTCGAGCACGAGCACGGGCTTGAGATCGGCGATGCCCGTGTCCTGGAAGAACAGGAAGTAGACGGCGATCAGGGCGATGAACAGGATGATGGCCCAGCCGCAGACTCGGTAGATCCGGTTCCGATCGGCCTTTCTCCCCTGCGCGGTCTCGCCCGGCGTGGTCTTGGTGAACAAGTGGATCGAGAAGTACGCCAGGGTCATGAAGAACAGCAACGCCGATGCCAGGTGCACGCCTCGCACCCACTGCACGGAATGGGTGGTCGGGAACAGCGCCACCAGGACGGCGAAGAGGGCCGCCAGGTTGCCGGCGATGTTGTCGGTAGCCTCGAATCGTCCCCTGTTCGGCATCTCGTAGCCGAGGTAGGAGAACATGAACGTGGCAATGGCAAACAGCACGCCGACAAAGACGCCCACCATGATGGTGTCGTAATAGTCGCTGATGGTGTTCTCGATCTCGCTGTTGGAGGTGAAGATGAGGCCGCCGATCACCAAAATCACCGGAAGCGCCATGCCCAGGATTCCCAAAGTCCGTCGCAGGGTCAGGTAGGAGAGGGGAAGCCGACCGTTGCCACCCTTTGCCGTCATCACAACACCTCGGATTGCTCGCGGCTCATGTTCCACAAACCATACGCGCACGATGCCCGGGCGGCCCGACCGCGCCCGCCGCCTACCCTTGCGCGTCGCCGAGGAGGAGGTTGACTTGGCCAAAGACATCGAACAGCTCTCCGTCGACGCAATGCGCATGATGTCGGTGGATGCGGTGCAGCGTGCCGAATCGGGGCACCCCGGCGCGCCGATGGGGATGGCGGACCTCGCCGCGGTGTTGTGGTCCGAGTTCATCCTGCTCGACCCGGACGACCCAACCTGGCCCGACCGCGACCGCTTCGTGCTCTCGAACGGCCATTCATCGATGTTGCTCTACTCGCTGCTGCATCTCAGCGGCTTCGGGCTGGCCATGGACGAGCTCGAGGACTTTCGCCAGTTTGGGTCTCGCACCGCCGGGCATCCCGAATACGAACCCGGAATCGGGATCGAGACCACCACCGGTCCGCTCGGTCAGGGCTTCGCCACCGCGGTTGGCATGGCCATCGCCGAGAGCCACCTTCGTGCCCAGTTTGGTGCAGATCTCGTCGATCACCGCACCTATGCGTTTGTCTCTGACGGCGATCTGATGGAGGGCGTCGCCTCGGAGGCGGCCTCGCTGGCCGGGCACCTGAGCCTCTCCAAGCTCACCTACCTGTACGACGACAATTCGATCACGATCGATGGTTCGACCGAGCTGGCCTTCAGCGAGGACGTCGCCGGCCGATTCGCCGCCTATGGGTGGCACACGGTCGGGGTCGACGGCCACGATCGCCCGGCGATCCGGCAGGCGATCGCCGAAGCAAACGGGGAGGAGCGTCCGTCGTTGGTGGTCGCCAAGACCCACATCGGCTACGGCTCACCGAACAAGCAGGACAGCGCCTCGGCGCACGGCAACCCGCTCGGCGTCGACGAGGTCAAGCTCGTCCGCGAGGAGTATGACTGGGAGTACCCGCCATTCGTGGTCCCCGACGAGGTCTACGAATGGTTCCGTGTCGGCATGGACCGGGGGAGGGCGGCGAGACGGGCGTGGGAACAGCGGCGAACCGAGGCCTTCGAAGCCGATCCTGACCTCGAGCAGCGATCGGATTCGTATTTCGATCCGGGCCCGGTGACCCTCGCCACGCCGTCGTTCGAGGGATCGGTAGCAACCAGGAGCGCCTCCGGCGCGGTGATCCAGCAACTTGCTGCGGCGATGCCCGGCCTCGTCGGCGGGTCGGCCGACCTGACGCCGTCGAACAACACCCAGATCGATGGCTCCGGAGACTTCTCGGCTGCCCACCCCGAGGGAAGAAACCTCAAGTTCGGGGTCCGTGAGCACGCCATGGGGGCGGTGGTCAACGGGATCAACCTCCACGGCGGGCTCCGCTGCTACGGCGGAACCTTTCTCATCTTCTCGGACTACATGCGGGCCTCGGTGCGGCTGTCCGCCCTCATGGGGGCGCCCTCGATCTGGATCTGGACCCACGACTCAGTGTTCCTCGGCGAGGACGGCCCGACCCACCAGCCGATCGAGCACCTCGCCTCGCTGCGGGCAATGCCAAATCTGTGGGTGATCAGACCCGCCGATCCCACCGAGGTCGCAGTGGGTTGGGAGATGGCGATCGGCCGAACCGACGGCCCCACCGCGATGGCGCTGACCAGGCAGAATCTCCCCGTCCCGGCGGTGGAACCCGATCGCGAGCTGGTACGGCGGGGTGCGTACATCCGGCGCGACGGCACCGACGCCACCCTCGTCGCCACCGGGTCAGAGGTGCAGCTTGCCGAGCGGGCGACCGAGTTGCTCGCCGCCGATGGCATTTCGATCAGGGTCGTGTCGATGCCGTGCTGGGAGGCGTTTGCCGAACAGGAGGATGAATACCGCGCTGAGGTACTCCCTGAGACGATGCCGGTCGCCACCCTGGAGGCGGCGGCGACCTTCGGCTGGGCAGAATTCGCCGGAACGGACGGGTTGCGCATCGGGATCGACCACTTCGGCGCCTCGGCTCCGTGGACGGTGATCGCAGCCGAATGGGGGTTCACGCCCGAGGCGGTGGCGCAACGCATCGCCGCCTGGCTCGGCGAGTGATCGAGCTCGGTCCGGAGCTGCTCTTCATCATGTGGGGAGCCGGGGTCGCCGCCGGTACCGCACTCGTCGTCCAATGGCGGGTGGTGGGTCCCGGCTATGTGTGGCTGGCGGGTTCGGTTACCGCAGCGCTTGCGGCCCTTGCTGCTCTCGCCGGGGTCGGTACGCTCGCTTGGGTTGCCGCGGTACTTGCCGTCGGTGGGGCGGTAGCCGCCAAACAGGCTCTTGCCTCGCGCACGTTGTTCATCCTGGCCGCCGCACTGCTGTTGCTGGCTGGATACGAGCCCGGGCTCCTGGCGATCGTGTTGCTGGCGACGGGCACGATGCTGCTCGGCGGTGTGACATCCGAAATGCTCCTCGGGCATTGGTTCCTGGTGGACCCGACCCTGCCCCGTCGGCCGTTGTATGACCTCGATGAGTCCGCCGCGGTGGCCCTGGGCGGGGAGACGGTTGCGGTCGTGCTCTCCGGCGCCCTTGCCCTCACCGGCTCGGTCCTGACCTGGGTGTGGGTCGCTCTGGTGGTTCTCGGCGCCCTCTTGCTTGCCGGTGTCTGGTTCTCCATCCGCGAGCCGCGGTACTCGGGGGTGATGGCCGCGACCGGGCTGTCCTACCTGGCGGTGCTGGTGAGCTTCGGCATCGTCACCGTCGGCCGGGCCCTCATCGGCGGCGGCCTGTGAGCGGCCCGAGTCCTAGTCTCCCCGCGATGCGGATCTACACCCGGCGTGGCGACGACGGCTCGACCGGGTTGTTCCATGGAGGGCGTGTGGCAAAGGACGAGATCGGTCCCGAGGCCTATGGCACGGTCGACGAGTCGGTTTCTCTGCTTGGTGTTGCCCGGGCATCGGCCGGCGCTCCGGTCGCCGAGGCGCTGCTGGCCGTGCAGCGCCAATTGTTCGTAGTCGGTGCCGAACTTGCCACCGCTGCGGCGAACCGGGCAAAGCTCGAGGACGGTGTGAGCCGGGTTGATCAGTCGATGATCGACGGTCTCGAGGCCCGGATCGACGCCATTGTCGACGAGCGCGGGATGCCGACGGAGTTCATCGTGCCGGGCGGTGACCCGGTGGCAGCGTCGATTGACGTGGCGAGATCCGTGGTTCGGCGGGCCGAGCGCCGGGCCGTGACCTGGGCAACCGACGGACCGGTCGAAGACAGTCTCGTCATCGTCTACCTCAACCGGCTCGCCGACTATCTGTACATGCTGGCTCGCTCCGTCGAGGGCGAATGGCTCCCCAGTCGAGAGGATGCCGATGACTGAGATCGAAACAGGAGGATCCCTCGCCGAAGCGGCCGGCGACTTGCTCGCCGTGCCGGTATTCGCCGATTCTACCTACGGGCCTGGGGGAGCCGCAGTCTCCGAGCGGCTCGGCGACTGGCTCGACGAGTACCTCGCAGCGCGTGAGTTCAGCGGCAAGACCGGCCAGCAGGTCGCGGTCCCCGGGGGGGAGACCGGCTTCACCGAGGTGCTGTTTCTCGGTCTCGGCGACGAGGTCGATGCCGAGGCGATCCGAAGGGCAGCCGGCACCCTCGGCCGAGCCGCCCGTCCCTTGGCAAAGGTCGCCACCACATTGCATCTGGTCGACGTCGAAGGGGCCGCCGAGGCGGTGGCCCTTGGCTTTCTGCTCGGATCCTATTCATTCGACGAGTACCGATCAGAACCGAAGGAGCGTAGGACCGAGCGGCTCGTGCTCCTGGAGGCCGAAGACGGCGCCGGTGCTGCGATCGAACGGGCATCCAAGATCGCCGCGGGCGTCAACTTCACACGGGATCTGGTCAATGAGCCGGCGGGCGACAAGCCACCGGCGGTACTCGCCGAGCGCGCCGCAGGGATCGCCGGAGTCGAAGTCGAGATCGTCGACGAGCAAGAGGCACGATCCCGCGGCTACGGCGGGCTGCTCGCCGTCGCTTCCGGTGCCACCAGTCCTCCCCGCATGGTGCTGCTCCGTTACGAGCCAGACGACGCCTCCACATCGCTGGCTCTGGTCGGCAAGGGAATCGTCTTTGACTCGGGCGGACTGTCGATCAAGCCGGCCAAGGGCATGGAGGCGATGAAGACCGACATGGCGGGAGCCGCGACCGTCTTCGGCGCCATGCAGGCCATTGCCGCGCTCGGCCTGCCGATTCGGGTGATCGGTGTGGCTCCTCTCACCGAGAACATGACCGGCGGCGCCGCGCAACGCCCGGGCGACGTGTTCACCGCATACGGCGGCAAGACCGTCGAAGTGCTGAACACCGATGCCGAGGGCCGGCTGGTGTTGGCAGATGGTCTCGGCATCGCCGCGGATGCCGACGTCGACCTCGTGGTCGACATCGCCACGCTGACCGGCGCCGCCAAGGTTGCCCTCGGCCAGCTCATCGGTGCGGTGCTCGGCAACGACGAGGACGCAATAGAGTCGGTGCTCGCCGCCGGCCGATTCGCCGGAGAGAAGTGGTGGCAGCTTCCCCTGGAACATGAATACCGCCAGAAGCTCGACTCGTCGATCGCCGACCTGCAGAACATCGCAGACGACAACTGGGGCGGCACCATCAACGCAGCCCTGTTTCTTGCCGAGTTCGCCGGGGACCGGCCCTGGGTGCACCTGGACATCGCCGGGCCAGCGCGGGCGGACAAGACCGATCACTACATGGTCAAGGGTGGATCCGGTTTCGGCGTCAGAACCCTTGTGGAGCTAGCAGCAGTCATGAGTCGAGAGCCTTAAGTCGAGAGTCATGAGTCGAGAGTCGGACTCGGGCCTCTTGCTCAGGACTCTGGCCTCTCGACTCTGGACTCTGCGCCGCAGGCAGGGCACTGCGGGTCCTTCTCGAAGCGGTACCTCGCCCAGTGGGAGTCGAGGGCGTTGTAGGTGAGGAACTCGCCGGAGAGGGGCCGGACACCGAGCAATAGCTTGATCGCCTCGACGGCCTGGGTCGAGCCGATGACGCCGGTCAACGCTCCGAGGACGCCGACGTCCGAGCAGGTTGCCGCGTCCTGCGGGAGGATGGGGAACAGGCATCGATAGCACGGACCGTTGGGTGGGTCGAAGACTGCCACCGTTCCTTCGAAACGCAGCGCCGATCCGTGCACCAGTGGAACCCCCGTGGCAATCGAGGCGTCGTTGAGGGCGAGCCTGGTGGGGAAGTTGTCCGAGGCATCGATGATCACGTCGTAGCCCGACACGAGGCCGACCGCGTTCTCGTCCGACACCTGGATGCCGTGGACCTCGACCTTGACGTCGGGGTTCAGGGCTTCGAGCCGCTCGGCCGCCGAATCGGTCTTCGCCCTTCCAATCGATGGCGTGTCGTGCAGGATCTGCCGGTGAAGATTGGTCACGTCGACCCGGTCGAAGTCGACAATCCCGATGGAGCCGACTCCAGCGGCAGCCAGGTAGAGCGCGGCGGGGGAGCCAAGCCCGCCGGCTCCGATCAACAGTGCCCGAGAAGCGAGCAATCGCTGCTGACCTGAGGTGCCGATCTCGTCGAGCCGAATCTGGCGGTCGTATCGGATGCGCTCATCGGCGGCGAGTGCGTCATCGAGGACGATGGGGTTTCCGTCGGCCTTCCATCGACGGAAGCCGCCGGCCAACGAGCTCACGTTGCGGTAGCCGAGCGCCTGCAGTGTGTGGGCGGCCAGGATCGAGCTCTCACCGACGACGCAGTACAGGAGGATCGACGCGTCGCGGTCCGGCACCGTTCCATTGATCTCTCGTTCCAGGACGGACCTCGGCATGGCGATCGAATCGGCGATCGATCCTTCGAGACGCTGTACGGGTTCCCGGACGTCGATCACGACGGCGAAGTCTTCCGTCTTCGCCTCCGACGGCGAGAACTCGGATACTTCCGAGCGGTATTGCTCGATGAGCCGCCGGTAGTCCATGGCGACAACGCTAGCTCGACGCGGCAGGCTGCGGGGAGGCGCGGTGCTCTCGCTTCAGCCCCGGGCTGAGGCGGCGTTCCTGGGCGGCAGACAGCGGCGGGATCGTCGTGCGCACGAACAGCCGTCCCTCCACCCACCGAGCCAGGTCCTCCCGGACGAGGACACCGATGGCTTCGGGGCGGGGGAGGGAGCGGCCGCGCTCTGCGGCAACGGCGAGACGCATCAGGTCCGCGACCGCTCCCGGACCTATGGCCGCCGTCCAGAAGCGGCGCACATAGGGATCGTCGGTGGAGAATCCGCTCCGCACGCCGGTCCCGCGCCATGCCACGGGCCGAAGATGCGGCCGGATCGAAGCGGTGGGCCGGGGAGCCGCGGGGGCGGACATGGGCCGGCCACTCGGTAGGAACTGGTCATGCTCGGCGACGCCCGAGGGTGGCGCGGATTCCCTGATCGAAGCGGTGGGAGGACGTACACCGTCGGCGAGGGATGCTTCGGACGCCGCCGAGTCTGACATAGGTATATAGGTACAGCTAGGCGCCCTTATAGTCAAGTAGGCCGAGCTGAGAGCGCGAAGAATAGCATCGCCAGACCCGAGACCCGTGACGCGAGCAGATCCCAATGACCAGTGACCAGGGACCGGTGACCGGTGACCGGTGACCGAGTCCGGACGGACAAACCTGGTCACTGGAAGCGCGCGAAGCGAGTAGCCGAAAAGGGGGGAGCCCCGACAGTCGGGAGGCGAGGGGGTCGAACCGTGGTCGCGGCAAGGCTTTGACCCCCTCCGCCTCGCTGGCGCTCGGCACCTCCCCCTGAGGGGGAGGCAACGAATTCGCCTCGCTGGGGGTCCGACCAGATGCGAGACGCGAGATGCGTGAGAGGTTCTCATGACTCGCGACTCGCGACTCGCGACTCAGCTACTTGGCTGGACTCCAACCGACACGATGATCGTGTCGCCGGGCCTCACCAGGGCCCCCGGCGGGGGGTCGGTGGCGACGACGCGTCCCCACTGGGCGGGATCGGGTGTCTCGACATCTTGCCGCACCCAGTTGAGCTGGACGGCGAACTCGGCGAGGAACGCATTGAGGGTGGGATCGACTTCGATTACCGGCAGACCGACCAGGTTCGGGCTCACGATCTCCTCAGGGATGCCGATCGAGATCTCGATGGTCACGGCCCCGCCCTGACCCATCGACGCGCCCGATCCCGGCGTCATGCTGAGCAGCGTGTCCACCTCTTCGAGCGATGGGACCTCGACGAGCGCGACGCGCAGGTGGGCGGCATAGATCAGATCCTCGATCCTGGCGAGGTTCATGTTCTCGAGGTTGATATTGGGTACCCGCGTCCCCGGCACGCGGTAGTACTGGCTGGTGCCCTCCGGCGGCTCGGGAAAGTCGAGAACCTCGAGACCGTCGGTGAGGTAGAGCATGAACTGGCGCCAGGCGGGAGCGGCGACCGTGCCCCCGAAGGCCTGGCGAATCGACTGCTCGCGGCCTTCGACGTCGTTAAAGATCGTGAAGTTCTTCATCGGAACCGCGCCGTCGGGATAGCCGACCCACACCGCAGTGGAGTATTGCGGGATGAATCCGACGAACCACACGTCGGTGTTGTCGGTTGCCGTTCCGGTCTTGCCCGCCTGCGGCCGGTCTATCTTGGCCCGGGTACCGGTGCCCCCGGCGACGACCTTTTCGAGCGTCGTCGTCACCGCCGCAGCGATTTGCGGCGAGAGCACTCGCTCCGGCTGGGGACGATGCTGGTAGATCACGTTGCCCGACGAGTCGGTGATCCGTTCGATCAGGTAAGGCTCCAGGTAGTTCCCCTGGTTGGCGAAGGTCGAGTACGCAGATGCCATCTCCAGCGGACTGACCGACGCTGCGCCCAGGGTCACCGCATACACCGGCTTCACCTCCGACGTGCGGATGCCGAGCCGATAGGCCATGTCGACGACCGGCTCGGCGCCGATGGCGGCAATCAACCTGGCGTAGACAGGATTCAGCGACGACACCGTTGCGGACTCGAGGGTACGCAACTCATGAGGGGTGTTCAGGCCCGCATCGACCACCCAAAAATTGCCGCGCGAGGAACACGGGAAGCCACAATCGATCACGGCCGGCCTGCCTCGGTCCCAGTACGAGTTCAAGGTGACCGGCCGCCCGTTCAGATCACCGCTTTCGAGCGCCGCCGCCAGCGTGTAGGGCTTGAATGCCGACCCGGCGTGGCGTCGCCCTTCGAGAGCAAGGTCGTATGGCCGCTCCCCGGCGGCGAGGTCGGTGCCGTACTCGACGCCAGACGCCAGCACGCGAATCGCGCCGGTCGCATTCTCCACGGTCGCGATGGCGCCGGTTGGCCCGCCGGCATCGTGCCGATACCAGGCCCGCAAGATCCGGGTTCCTTCGGTTTGCCAATCGAAGTTGACGGTGACTTCGATATTCAGGCCGCCCCCGCCGGCGCACGTGGTGTCCGCAGCCGGGCACCCGAACACCGCTTGCTTGCGCTCGGTATAGGTAGTGCCGAGACCAAATCGGTTTGTGGTGTCGTCAAGCAATGCGCGACGCACCGCGATCATGACCTGTGGAGCGAGTTCCTCGCGTTCGGAGTGGGGGAGCACACCAAGTGACTGGCTCTTGGCCGCGGTTGCTTCCTCGGCGGTGATGAACCCGTTCTCCTCCATGCTCGCGATGGTGCGATTGCGGACACCGATGGCGTTGCTCGGGTTCTGGCGTGGGTGGTAGAAGCTTGGGTTCCTGATCGGGCTGACCAACGTGGCAGCCTCGGCAGCGTCGAGGTCCTCGAGCGGCTTCCCGAAGTACTCCTGGGCTGCCGCCGTGATCCCGTAGGCGTTGGCGCCGAAAAAGACCGAGTTGGCATAGAACTCGAGGATCTGGTCCTTCGTATATAGGCGTTCCAGCTCGGTCGCCAACTGCGCCTCACAGATCTTTCGCTCGATGGTGCGATCCGAGCTGAGGAAGTTCTGCTTCACGACCTGTTGGGTGATCGTGGAAGCACCGCTCTCGCCACCGCTGGTGGCGGCACGGAACACCGCCAGGAAGTCGACCCCCTCGTGCTCGTAGAAGCTCTTGTCTTCGGCGGAGAGCAACGCATTGACCACGAGCTCGGGGATCTCGTCGATCGGGATCGGCTGGCTGTTCCGCTCTGAGAGCTTGCCCAGCTCGACGCCATCGCTGGTCTCGACCGCGGAGAGGCGGGAAACATCGGGGAAGGAAAGATCGACGCCGCTGATGTCGCAGAGAAACCGCTCCTCCACTTCCTCGACGGTGCCCATTGCGGAGGTGGAGCCGAGGAACCCGAACAACCCGACCCAGCTCGCCCCGACGATCACAATGATCGTGAGCAGCAGTAACGATGGGAGCCGCCTGCGGCGGCGGTCCCTGCGATGGGCCTCGTGGATATTGGGATCCATGGTCATGAACGTTCTTGCTGGTGGCGAATAGACCGGTGGTGGTGGGGAATAGAAATGGCCCCCCTGGGTACCATCGCCAAAAAGCATAGGAAGACCCTCCAAATATGAGGGGTATGTGATGGCAGAAGACCAACCGTCGAAGATGGATTACACCGCCGACGATCTCGCCGGGTGGGATCCCGCGAAACAGCTTGGAGAGCCTGGGGAGTACCCGTACACGCGTGGGCCGTACGCCTCGATGTATACCGAGCGGCCGTGGACCATCCGCCAGTACGCCGGATTTGGCGACGCCGACGACACCAACCGGCGATTCCGCGCACTCCTCGACGGCGGACAGACCGGGCTTTCGGTGGCCTTCGACCTGCCTACCCAAATGGGATACGACTCGGATCACCAGATGGCCGCCGGTGAGGTGGGAAAGGTCGGGGTGGCCATCGACTCGATCGAGGACATGCGCCGGCTGTTTGATCAGATCCCTCTCGACGAGGTGACCACCTCGATGACCATCAACGCCACCGCGGCAATCCTGTTGCTCCTCTACGAGCTGGTGGCGACCGAACAGGGCGCGGCGCCGGAGCGGATCCGCGGCACGGTGCAGAACGACATTTTGAAGGAGTACATCGCACGGGGCACGTACATCTATCCGCCGGAGCCGTCGATGCGCCTGGTGACCGATCTGTTTGGCTACTGCGTTGAGGCCCTTCCCAACTGGAACACGATCTCGATCAGCGGGTACCACATCCGCGAGGCCGGCTCGACCGCCGCCCAGGAGATCGCGTTCACCATCGCCGACGGTCTGGCCTATGTCGAAGCGGCCCGTCGCGCGGGGCTGGATCTCGATGTGTTTGCTCCAAGGCTGTCGTTCTTCTGGAACGCCCACAACGGGTTGTTCGAGGAGGCAGCCAAATACCGTGCCGCCCGGCGGCTGTGGGCGCGCCTGATGCGAGAACGCATCGGGGCCAGCGCACCGGAGTCCTGGCGAATGCGGTTCCACACCCAGACCGCAGGCTCGTCCCTCACCGCCCAGCAACCGTTGAACAACATCACTCGCACCGCTTATCAGGCGTTGGCCGCAACGCTGGGCGGAACCCAGTCCTTGCACACCAACTCCTTTGACGAGGCGCTGGGCCTGCCGACGGAGGAGGCCGCATTGGTCGCTCTCAGAACGCAGCAGATCCTGGCCGATGAGACCGGGGTGACTGCAGTGGTCGACCCGCTGGCCGGATCGTATTTCGTGGAGGCGCTCACCGACCGCCTCGAAGCCGAGGCAACCGAGTTGATCGAGCGCATCGACGGCTTCGGCGGCGCGGTTGCGGCCATCGAAGCCGGTTTTCAGCAAGGTGCGATCGAGGAGGCTGCCTACCGGTACGCCCGCGGTGTTGAGTCCGGCGCCGTGACCATCGTTGGCGTGAATCGTTACCAGGGAGAAGTCCCTCCCCCGTTGGGGGGGAGTAGCGCGCCAGGCGGGGAGGGGGGCCCGGCCATAGCGGTGCTCCAGGTCGACCCGGAGACCGAGGCCGATCAGATTCGGGCGCTGAAGGCACACCGCGCCGGTCGTGACGAAGATGCCCTCGATTCGCTCGCCGCCGTCCGGGATGCGGCCACCGGGGATGGCAACCTGCTGTATCCGATGCGAGAGGCTCTTCGGGTGGGGGCCACGGTCGGCGAGGTCTCAACGACGCTCGAAGGCGTATTCGGCCGGTACCGGCCCGGTTCCTAGGAGGGTCCTGAACTCTCGACGTAGGCGTCGTCGATGAGCGACTCGCTCAACGAATCACCATCAACACGGCGCCCGGTGCCACGGTGTCGCCGGGCTGCACTCTGAGGTCGACGATCTCGCCGTCGCTGGGCGCTTTGATCTCGTTTTCCATCTTCATGGCCTCGAGAACACACACCGGTTCCCCTGCCACGACGGCGTCCCCGGCGCCGTGGTGCACCTTGACGATGGTGCCCTGCATGGGGGCGGTGACGATTCCCTCGGTGTCGCCTGGTGCGGAGCGTTCCGACAGCTTGGGCGCACGCCGCCGCGGCGCGGGGCGCTGACCCGACGTCGTCGGGGCGATGACTTGGGACCAGTAGCGCACGTCGTATCGGCGTCCGCCAACCTCGACCGTCATACCGCGTTCCTGGAGCTCGGTCTCTTCGGGGAGCGCCGGTGCCGTCTTGGTGGCGAGCCCTGAGAAATCCAGGTCCTCTTCGAGCAGCCGTGTCGACAGGTTGCCCGAAACGAAGTCCTCGTTGTCAAGGATGAGGAGGTGGGCCGGAATTGTGGTGTCCACGCCGCCGATCTCGAACTCGCTCAGGGCGCGCTTGGCTCGGTCGATGGCCTCGGTCCGGTCCCGACCCGAGACGATGAGCTTGGCGATGAGGTTGTCGTAGTACTGCGAGATCGTGGATCCCTGACGGACCCCGCTGTCGACGCGGATGCCCCGGCCGGCGGATTCTCGATACCGAGAGAGCGTGCCCGGCGTCGGCAGGAAACCACGGGCGGGGTCCTCGGCGTTGAGGCGGAACTCGATGACGTGGCCCCGCGTCGCGGCCGTGCTGAAGGAAAGCGGCTCGCCGGCAGCGACGCGAAGCTGTTCTGCAACGAGGTCGATGCCGGTGGCTTCTTCGGTGATGGTGTGCTCGACCTGGATTCGGGTATTCATCTCGAGAAAGAAAAGGGCGCCGGTCCCGTCCATCAGGAATTCAACGGTGCCGGCGTTCTCGTAGTCGGCCGCACCGGCCACCGCGAGCGCGGCGCTCTCCAGGGCCGACCGCTGTTCATCGGTGAAACGCGGTGCCGGCGTCTCCTCGATCAGCTTCTGGTGCCGGCGTTGGATCGAGCAGTCGCGTTCGCCGAGGAAGACGCCGTTGCCGTGGGTGTCGAACATGATCTGGGCCTCGATGTGCCGCGGGTTGTCGAGATAGCGCTCGACGTAGACCTCCGGGTTGCCGAACCAGGCGTCGGCTTCCCGCTTGGCTCCTTCGTAGGCGGCCTCGATATCGTCGCCCTCTCGCACGACCTTCAGGCCCTTGCCGCCGCCGCCGTGAGCCGCCTTGATGGCGATCGGAAGGCCGTGCTCCTCGGCAAAAGCCCTCACCTCGTCCACGCTGGCAAGCGGTTCGAGGGTTCCGGGAACCGAAGCAACCCCGGCCGCTTGGGCCGCGGATCGTGAGGCGATCTTGTCACCCATGGTCGCGATCGCCGCCGGCGGAGGACCCACCCAGATAAGCCCGGCGTCAATGACGGCCTGGGCGAAGCCGGCATTCTCGGCCAGGAACCCGTATCCCGGATGTACTGCTTCAGCCTTCGAGGCGTCTGCGGCCTCGAGAATGTTGGGGATGTTCAGGTAGGACTCGGCAGAGGGGCCCGGCCCGATGTTCCATGCCTCGTCGGCGAGCTCGACGTGGACGGCGTCACGGTCGAGCTCGGAATACACCGCGATGGCGCGCAGCCCGAGGTCGTGGGCGGCGCGAATCACCCGGACGGCAATCTCTCCACGGTTGGCGATCAGAACAGAATCCACGGGTGAATCCTAGGAGAAGGGTGGGTGGGGGTCGGACCTCGAACGTGAGCATTCCGTTACGAGCGATCGGGCTCGCAACTGGCGACTGGCGACTCGCGACTCCTACAACGGGATGTTCCCGTGCTTCTTGGGCGGCATCGCCTCGCGCTTGTTGCGGAGCATGGCCAGGGAACGGATCAACCGCGGCCGGGTCTCCCTTGCCTCGATGACGTCGTCGATCAGGCCCCGCTCCGCTGCGATGTACGGATTGGAGAATTTCTCTTCGTAGTCCGTGATCAGGGCTTCTCGCTCGGCGTCCGGGTCGTCGGCGGCGGCGATCGTGCGGCGGTGGATGATGTTGACCGCCCCTGGTGCGCCCATCACCGCGATCTCTGCGGTGGGCCACGCAAACGCCATATCGGCCCTGAGGGCCCGTGAGTTCATCACCAGATAGGCGCCCCCGTACGCCTTGCGCGTGATGACGGTCACCCGTGGCACCGTCGCCTCAGAGAAGGCATACAGCAGCTTGGCACCGTGGCGGATGATCCCCTCATGCTCCTGATCGACGCCCGGCATGAACCCGGGGACGTCGACGAGGGTGACGAGCGGGATGTTGAAAGCGTCGCAGAACCGCACGAAGCGGGCTCCCTTGACCGAGGCGTCGATGTCGAGGCTGCCGGCCAGGGACATCGGCTGGTTGCCGATCACGCCGACGGTGTAACCGTCGAGCCGGGCGAACCCGACGATGAGATTCATGGCGAAGTGCTCGTGGACCTGATAGAACTCGCCGTCGTCGAAGATCGCGGCGACGACGTCGACCATGTCGTACGGCTGATTCGGAGACTCGGGGATGATGGTGGTCAGGTCTTCTTCGGTGCGGTCCGGGCTGTCGAGTGGTGTGAAGAAGGGAGCCACCTCCATGTTGTTCTGCGGTAGGAACGACAACAGATAGCGGACTTCCTCCATGGCGGCGCGGTCGTCGTCGACGACGAAGTGAGTCACTCCGGAACGGGTGGCGTGGGCGTGGGCCCCGCCCAGCTCCTCCATGGTCACGTCTTCACCGGTCACGGCCTTGATCACCTCGGGCCCGGTGATGAACAGGTGGGAGGTCTCATCGACCTGGTACACGAAATCGGTGATCGCCGGCGAGTACACGGCTCCACCGGCGCAGGGGCCCATGATGACCGAGATCTGCGGGATGACGCCCGACGCCCGCACGTTCCTCTCGAAGATTCGACCGTAGCCGTCGAGTGCGACGACTCCTTCCTGGATCCGGGCGCCTCCGGAGTCCTTGATCCCGATGATCGGGACCCCGTTCTCCATTGCCAGGTCAAGCACCTTGCAGATCTTGTCGGCTACCGCTTCTCCGAGGCTGCCGCCAAACGCGGTGAAGTCCTCGGCAAAAACGAACGCAGTGCGTCCATCGATCGTCCCCCATCCGGTGATGACTGCGTCGCCGGGCGGCCGCTTGTCCTCGATGCCGAAGCCCTTGGCCTGGTGGCGCACGAACATGTCCATTTCCTGGAACGAGCCCTTGTCGAGCAGCAACTCGACGCGCTCGCGAGCCGTGAGCTTGCCCAAATCGTGCTGGCGGTCGACGGCGCGCTGGTTTGCTGGCTCCATGGCCTCCTGGCGCAGTTCACGCAGGCGGTTGATGCGGTCTTCGGTGCTCACGGTGCTCCCGGTAGGCTCAGCATTGGACCTCTGACCCTGATCGATGGATACACATTACGCGAGCGTGGTGCTCCCAACCGCGGAATCGACCCAGGACGAGGCGGCCACCAGGTTCACCGGTGAGCCGCTGCTCGTCGTCGCCGGCCATCAAACCACCGGCCGCGGCCGCTTTGATCGGGAGTGGGTTGAGCCGGACCGCGCCCTTTTCGCCTCGCTGGCGTTCGAGCCCTGGTGGCCGGTTGGGGATTGGGGCCTGATCCCCCTGGTTGCGGGTCTTGCCATGCGCGATGCGATCGATGCGACCTTCTCGATCGATGTCGGCCTTCGTTGGCCAAATGACCTGATGTCGGGAGGAGCCAAGGTCGGTGGCATCCTTGTCGAGGCGTCGGGAGCGCGGGTGGTCGTCGGGTGCGGAGCCAACCTTTGGTGGGCCGAGCCGATCGAAGGGGCGGCTGGGATTGTCGAGGGCGATCCTGGACCTGACGTCGCCGTCGACCTGGCTGCGACCTGGACGGTTCGGTTCCTGGAACGGATGGCCGCCGGGAGCTCTCTCTGGGGGCGCCATGAGTACGAATCCGCCTCCACCACCCTGGGAAAGGAGGTCGCGTACGAACGCGGCGGCGGCGTTGCGGTCGGGGTCGACGACGGCGGCGCGCTCCTGATTGACACCGCCGACGGCGT
>Ga0255058_10000121_pt1 | contig 46650 bp, 43 predicted proteins | sample Cases_109_9_MG_FD_188637 | JGI IMG/M metagenome (GOLD analysis project Ga0255058, IMG submission 188637) | Seawater microbial communities from Amundsen Gulf, Northwest Territories, Canada - Cases_109_9 | ecosystem: Environmental > Aquatic > Marine > Gulf | place: Canada: Northwest Territories...
GTACGGGCGCTTCGCCTGGCGGGTGCTGGCGCGCACCCTGGCTTACGCGGCTTCGCTGCTGCCCGAGGTGGGAACCGACATCGTGCCCATGGACGAAGCCATGAAGCTCGGATACAGCTGGTCCCGTGGGCCCTTCGAAATGATCGATGAGCTCGGCGCGGAATGGTTCCGAGATCGCCTGCGCGCCGAAGGGTTGACCGTGCCGCCGATAGTGGAGATGGTCGATGGTTCATCGCTTTACCGAGCGGCAGGCGATCATGTAGAGCACCTCGGCTACGACGGCGGCTACCATGTTCTCACCCGTGCTCCCGGCGTGGTGCGTCTGGGCGACATCAGACGGACAGCGACAGCGGTAATCGAGAACGAAGCGGCGAGTCTCTGGGATGTGGGCGATGGCGTTGCCTGTCTCGAGTTTCACACCAAGGCGAATGCTTTGGTGCCGGACTCCATGGCATTGCTGCGCGAGTCCTTGTCGGTCGTCGAGGAGCGTTTTACCGCCTTGCTGGTGCACAACGACGCAGCGCACTTCTCGGTGGGATTCAATCTGGAGTTCGCGCTCGCCCATGCAAAGCGGGGTGCCTGGGATACGCTGGACAAAGCGTTACGCGAATTTCAGGAAACCACCACGGCCATCAAGTACGCACCCTTTCCCGTGGTCGCGGCGCCGGCGGGCACATCGCTGGGCGGCGGCTTCGAAGTGCTGCTGCATTGCGACGCGCTGCAGGCCCATGCGAACACCGTTATGGGTTTGGTGGAAACTCTGGTTGGCCTGGTGCCCTCGGGGGGTGGCTGCAAGGAGCTGCTGCACCGCTGGTGCGGTGACGGGTCGGACGCCGAGGAGCTCGTCGCTGGCGCGCTGCGGGTATTCGAGCTCATCGGCATGGGAAAGACCGCGACCTCGCCCATGGAGGGCCAGCCCTACCGTTTCTTTCTGTCCCGCGACCGCAGCACCATGAACCGCGATCGCCTGCTCGGCGAGGCGAAGAAACATGCGATGGAATTGGCCGGGAACTATTCGCCGCCCGCAAAGACCGGGGTTAGCGCTGTCGGCCCGGCGGGCCGGCAGGCGATGCTGGAGTTACTGGAGAAACTGAATCGGCGGGGCATCACCACACCCCACGATCTCGTGGTGGGAGAACATCTGGCGCAGGTGCTCTGCGGCGGCGGCGCGCCGGCGGGAGAAAAGCTCGGCGACGAAGATCTGTGCGCCCTCGAGCGCGACGCATTCATCGCGCTCGCCGGGACGCCCGCCACTGTCGCCCGCATCGAGCACATGCTGGGCGAGGGACGACCGCTGCGAAACTGAATCCCTGTCGCTCAGCGCATCACGAAAGGATTCGGTACCTCGTTGGAAGTGGAGATCCACACGCTCTTGGTTTGCATGTACTCCTGGATGGCCTCCTGGCCGTTCTCCCGTCCCAGACCGCTGCCCTTGTAGCCGCCGAATGGGGTCGTGTAGCTGAAGGCGCGGTAGGTGTTCACCCACACGGTTCCCGCCTGGAGGCGTTCCGACATGGTGATGGCGCGGCGCATGTCCTCGGTCCAGACTCCGGCGGCGAGGCCGAAGGCCACGTCGTTGCCGATTTCCAGCGCCTCCTCCTGGTCCCGGAAGGGGATCACCGCGAGCACCGGTCCGAAGACCTCTTCCTGGGCGATGCGCATGGAGTTCTTCACGCCCGTGAACACCGTCGGCTCCACGAACCAGCCGTCTCCACACTCCGGGCGCGTGGCCTTGGAGCCGCCGAGCACGGTTTCCACGCCCTCGCTCTTGGCGATGTCGATGTAGCTGAGCACTTTCTCGTACTGCATCAGATTGGTGATCGGGCCCACCTGGGTGTCGTAGTCCATGGGATTACCCATGCGGGCCGTCTTCGCAAAGTCGACGAGCTTGTCGACAAACTCGTTGTGGATGCTCTCCTGCACCAGCAACCGCGAGCCTGCGATACAGGTCTGACCGGTGGCGGCGAAAATCCCGGATACCACACCCTTGACGGCGTTTTCCATCTTGCAGTCATCGAAGACGATGTTCGGTGACTTGCCGCCGAGCTCCAGGCTCACCCGCTTGATATCCCGGGCCGCCTGCGCGTAGACGTGGGCACCGGTCTTCGACGAGCCGGTGAAAGCGATCTTGCGCACCAGCGGGTGCTTCACCAGCGGCTCACCGGCTTCGGGTCCGAACCCGGTCACCACGTTGATGACGCCCTTCGGGAATCCGGCCTCTTCGAACAGCTTTACCAACGCCAGCGTGGACGCGGAGGTGTATTCGGAAGGCTTGACCACCAGCGTATTGCCCGCCGCCAGGGCCGGCGCCACCTTGAGTCCGAATAGCAGAATGGGCGAGTTCCACGGCGTGATGGCGGCGCACACGCCCAGGGGTTCGTGGCGCGTGTAGTTGAAGGCATCCTTGTCGGTGGGGATCACGGCCCCCTCGATCTTGTCCGCCAGGCCGCCGTAGTAGTAGTACCACTGGGGCGTGTATTTGAGCTGGCCCACCATCTCGCTGATGAGCTTGCCATTGTCCTGCACCTCGATGGCGGCGAGCGCTTCCGCGTCCCTGGCGATCAGATCGCCGAGCTTTCTGAGTAGCAGGCCGCGCTGGGAGGCGTGCATCTTCGGCCAGTCGCCAGAGGTGAATGCGCGATGGGCTGCCTGCACGGCGCGATCCACGTCGTCCGCGTTGCCCCGGGGTATCAGGGTCCAGGCCCTGGCGGTATAGGGATCGAAGCTCTCGAAGTACTCACCGGAGGCGGACTCGGTCCACTCACCGTCGATGAGCATCTGTTGACGGGGCAAGTGGTCCGTCTCGCTCATTGCTCTGGCCATGTCGGTATCCTCCCGTGGATGTCGTTGTAATCGGGCCAGTGTATCATCTTGCCGGCGCCGGCCTCAGGGGCCGCCGCGCCATCGGCATCGAACCCCGGGCATGAGCTATGAGCGCCGAATTACCGGCCGTGAACGACACGCGACGCGTCCTGGTAGCCATCACCGGCGCCAGCGGATCCGTCTACGGTGTGCGTCTGCTCGAGCTGATGCACGCGATGCCGGACGTGGAAACGCACCTGATTCTCAGCAAGGCGGGCCGCGTGACGCTGGCCGCCGAATGCGACCGCAGCGCCGACGACGTGGAGGCCCTCGCCGACGCCGTTCACGCGCCCGCCAACATCGCCGCGCCGCCGTCCTCGGGCTCGTTCCGCGTGCGTGCCATGCTCATCGCCCCGTGCTCCATTCGCACGGCGTCCAACATCGCCGCCGGCAACACCGGCGATCTCATCAGCCGTGCCGCCGACGTCATGCTCAAGGAGCGTCGCCTGCTGGTCGTCTGCATACGCGAAACGCCACTGCATACAGGACATCTGGAAACCCTGGCGCAGCTTTCACGCCTGGGCGCGGTGATCTTTCCGCCCGTGCCGAGCTTCTACTCGCGGCCCAGGGAAGTTGGCGATATCGTCGATCAGACATGCATGCGCATGCTCGACCAGGTCGGTCTGGAGATCGATGTGGCCCCTCGGTGGGGGGAGTGATTCTACGAGATGAACGGCCGGGGGTTCCAGACGATTTCCCATAGGTGACCATCCAGGTCCGCGAACCAGCCCGTGTAGCCGCCCCAGCCGACTTCGTGGGGTGCTTTCGTGACGGTGGCGCCGGCTTTCTCGGCGGCACTCACGGTCTGGTCTACCTCTTCCCTGGAAGCGACATTGGAGGACAGCGTGACGCCGCTGAAGCCCTGACCATCGGCTGCGACGTTGGCGTAGCTGGCCAGGGCCTCTCTTGGGAACAGCGCGAGCCAGGTTCCCCGCAGCTGGAAGTAGACCACCGGTGGCTTGTCGTCGCGGATGGGCAGGCCGAGTCCGTCCCGGTAGAAACGCGTCGCCCGCTCGATGTCGGCGACGGCGAGGGTGATGACGTGGATGTGCGGCTCCATGGGTCCCGCCAGGTGCTGTACCAGGGCATTATCGACAGGTCGCCTTCACGGAGGCAAGGCGCGATTGACAAACCCGGGCGATGCTCCTATGAAGTGAATCTGCTCCAGGCGATCGAAACGCAATGAAATCAGAGCAAATCCTCGCGCGGCCACCCCTGGTTTTGAGCCAGGAACAGCGCGAGTTCTACTTCGAGAGCGGCTATCTGCTGCTCGAAGGGTTCGTTTCCCGCCAGTGGCTGGATCGCCTCTGGGAAGTCAGCAACGAGTTCATCGAGCGCAGCCGTGAACTCAGGCAATCGAACACCACGTTGGCGCTGGAGCCCACCCACAGCGCGGAGAATCCGCGCTTGCGTCGTCTCATCGATCCCACCGAGCACCACCCGCTTTACTGGGAGTACGTGAGCCAGGGACCGCTGGCGGATGTCGCGGAGGACCTCCTGGGTCCGGCCTTCAAGTTTCATCACTCCAAGCTCAACTTCAAATGGTCGTCGGGTGGCGAGGAGATCAAGTGGCATCAGGACATCCAGTTCTATCCCCATACCAACTACAGCGTCGCCGCGTTCGGACTGTACCTGAGCGACGTGGACGACGAGATGGGTCCCATGGGGGTGATTCGCGGTAGCCACAAGGGGGAGATCCACGACCAGTACGATGAGCAGGATCACTGGGTGGGCCACATCGGCGAAAACGCGCTCCGGCGTGTGGATTTGAACAAGGTCCAGTGGTTGACCGGCCCGGCGGGCTCTGTGACCGTGCACAATTGCCGCACGGTCCACGGATCGCTGCCCAATATGAGCGATCGCGGCCATTGCACATGGACGGGGCAGGTGCCGCGAAGCACAGGGATGTGCGAGAGCGGCCGGCCTTTACTGCTGCACACCTGCAGCGCCGCCGATGCCTTGCCGTTGACACCGCGGCCTTCGCAGACGTCACACGAAGGCCGGATGATACGCGGAGAGCCGGCTCGCTGGGTGGAGTTCGATGCGGACGCTTGCCAGCTGCCGCCGGATCGCAGCAATCAACCCGGCGTGACGATATTCAGCTCGCAGAATCGGGAACGCTCGGTCTGAGCGATTGCCCTTCGCGTCGGTCGCGCTGGCTCCGGCTGAATCCATGAACAGAAAATCTCAGTCGTTACCGGTTCTGGGTTGGCGGGAGTGGGCAGCGCTGCCCGATCTCGGGATCCCCAGGATCAAATGCAAGGTGGACACGGGCGCGCGTTCCTCGGCGCTGCATGCCTTCTATCTAGAGCCATTCGTAAGTCGCGGCAAACAGCGTGTCCGGTTCGGGATCCATCCTCTGCAGAGGCGAACCACCCGCGAATGCGTCTGCACGGCGGATGTGCTCGACCGACGCATGGTCTCGGACTCGGGTGGGCATCGCGAGCAGAGGTACGTTATAGAGACGACCGTTGTCATCGGTGGCGAATCCTGGCCCATCGAGATCACGCTTACCGACCGTGATACGATGCGATTTAGAATGCTGCTTGGCCGCACAGCCATAAAGAAGAAGTTCGTGGTCAATCCGGCATCTTCCTATCTGGCGGGCAAGCCAGGGCCGATTTCCGGAGACTAGCGATTCGGTGTGCGCGCACTGAAGGGAGGGGAGGCGAAACACGATGCGGATCGCGATTCTGTCACGCAATTCTTCGCTGTATTCGACGAGCCGGTTGGTTGAGGCCTGTGAACAGCGTGACCATACGGTCGACGTGCTGAACACTTTGAAGTGTTACATGGACATTGCTGCGCATCGTCCGAGCGTTCACTACCGGGGAAAGGAACTGGAACCCTATGATGCGGTTATTCCCCGCATCGGCGCATCGGTGACCTTTTATGGCGCCGCCGTTTTGAGGCAGTTCGAAATGATGGGTGCCTACCCGCTGAACGAGTCGGTGGCCATCACGCGTTCCCGGGACAAGCTGCGCTCATTGCAGATTATGGCCCGCGCCGGGGTCGGCTTGCCACTGACAGGATTTGCAAACTCACCGGACGACACCAAGGATCTGATCAAGCTTGTCGGCGGTGCGCCACTGGTGGTCAAGTTACTCCAAGGCACGCAGGGGAAGGGCGTGGTGCTCGCGGAAACGCATAAGGCGGCGGAAAGCCTCATCGACGCATTTCGTAATCTGGATGCCAACTTTCTGGTCCAGGAGTTCATCAAGGAAGCGGGTGGTGCGGACATACGCTGTCTAGTCATCGGCACCAAGGTTGTGGCGGCTATGAAACGACAGGCAAAAGAGGGCGAGTTCCGCTCCAACCTGCATCGCGGCGGCACGGCATCGCTCATTCGATTGACCCCGGAGGAGCGCTCGACGGCCGTGCGCTCGGCAAAGAAGATGGGACTGAACGTTGCGGGTGTCGACCTGTTGCGATCCAACCACGGTCCGGTGGTGTTGGAGGTGAATTCGTCGCCGGGACTCGAGGGGATCGAAACCGCCACGGGTAAGGATGTCGCAGATCTGATCGTCCAGTTCATAGAAAAGAATGCCAAGCCTCACAGGACTCGTACGCGCGGGAAGGGATAGGCGGAGTGGCGGAAGAACTTCGCATCAACGGAGAAAATATCCCTCCGGGCAGCAGTGTGACCCTGGAGTTGCCGCTCCCGGAACTCTATACTCGAACACCCATGACCATGCCCGTGCAGGTGCGGCGCGGAAAACGCGAGGGCCCGAGCTTGTTCGTGTGTGCGGCCGTGCACGGCGACGAGTTGAACGGTGTCGAGATCATCCGCCGGCTGATGCGACGCCGTGCGCTTTCCCGCATTCGCGGCACCATAATCGCAGTGCCCATCGTCAACGTGTACGGCGTCATCGATCGATCCCGTTATCTGCCGGATCGTCGTGATCTGAACCGCTCCTTTCCGGGCTCGGGCCGCGGATCATTGGCGGCCCGTCTCGCGGACTTGTTCATGACCGAGATCGTTGCGCGGTGTACCCACGGAATTGATTTGCATACCGGCGCCATTCATCGCGACAATCTGCCGCAGGTGCGAGGCAATCTGGACGACGAGGAAACGCTACGTCTGGCGCGCCTGTTCGGCGTTCCCGTGCTCATGAATGCCGTTCTGCGTGACGGATCCCTGCGTGAAGCGACGGCGGCCCGTGGGATCCCCATGCTTCTCTACGAGGCAGGCGAAGCATTGCGATTCGACGAGCTTTCCATTCGAGCCGGCGTTCAGGGTATTCTCAATGTCATGCGGGGTCTCGACATGTTGCCGCCGGCGCGGGGCAGGAAGCGGGCGTCCCGTGATCCCTTCGTGGCGCGCTCGAGCTCGTGGGTGCGGGCTCCGGCGAGTGGTATTTTCAGTGGTGCCGTGTCTCTTGGCGCTCACGTCAAAAAGGACGAGCATCTGGGGACCATTACCGAGCCCGTGGGCGATGCCGAGAGCGTGATACGTGCGCCGCTCGGCGGCATCGTCATCGGGCGTAGCAATCTGCCCCTGGTGCTCGAGGGCGAGGCGCTTTTCCACATTGCGTGCTTCGAGGATCTGCGCGAAGTCGCCGAGCAGGTAGAAGAGTTCCAGACCAGCCACGAGGAAGCCATCGAAAGTGGCAACGAGCCGAGCATTGTCTGAGGGGAGGAAAAAAGGGGAGGAAAAAAGGGGACGCACTTATTTTTCTCTTCGAGAAAAATAAGTGCGTCCCCTTTTTTCCTCCCCTTTTTTCCTCCCCTTTTTTCAAAGGTCCAGACGCGCGATTTCCGTGACGCCCTGCTTGATGTTGTCTTTTGCCGCTCCTTCCGTGGCTTTCCTGAGACGCCCGATAAAGGTGATATCGGAATCACTCGATGCCGTATAGGTGGAGCGCAGGGCTTGCTGCCAGACGATTTTCCCCGTCAACCGGTTGGTCAATGTCCAGCCCGTTTCCATCGTTACCGACGCGCTGCCGCCGGATGATGGTTGCTGCACGTTGAAAATGATGACACGGAGCTCGTAGTTACCGGTCTTGCTGTCTTGAACCTTGGCGAAGGTCTTGGCTTTGATCAAGGTCTCCGTGATCGCCTCGTCGAAGGCGTCGTTGGCGATTTGCGGCGTGCCGGTGGGCTCGGTGGCGCGGCCCCCCGTGACTTCGACGTTGACGGAATAGGGGTGGGTTTTCTCGACGCTGGCCGTCTCGGGAATCATGGCCTCGGAAACGGCGGGGGTAGCGCAGCCGCCGAGGAGGCAGGTCGAAGCGAGCAGCACCAGTGCGGCGAGGCGAATTTCCCTTGCTGTGGTCATCACGTAAATTGTTTCATTCAGAGCCAATACGGCGGTGTGGTAGCTTTACTCGAGATTCCGTGCACACTGGTGCTGGCAGGCGCCCGTGCCAGGGGCGCGCGCCGCCAGGCTAACCGGCGTACAAGCCTTCGATTTCCACGAGAAGATTCTTTCGGCACAGATCACCGCCGAGGTAAATCACCGGCACCCCCTCGCCAAGTTGTTCATCGATGTGACGGCGGATCGCCGCGTGGTTCTGGCCACCGCGAACGTAGACTTTAACCTGAGAGAGTTCCGCCAGCGTGTGGATGGTGACCCCGTGCTCGGTCTCCGCGTTCTTGACCAGCGTGCTCATGTTTCGCAGGCTTTCCGTCAGCTGCGGAAGCAGGTTGTCTCCGTGCTGTGACTCGTGTCCGATGATGCTCGCGGTTCCCGAGATGTAAAGATGCTTGCCGCTGCCCCAGTCCTTGACCATCGCCCGGGAGAAGGCGGGACTCTTCGGACCGTACTGCGGTGGGTAGTGAAAGGCGCTCACCTGGCGCGGATTCTCCACCTGGATTCCGGCGTCCCGCGCAGCGAGAAAGTAGATGAGAATCTTGTCTGACGGACTGCCAACGCCGCTGGCGGCAGGAAGCCCATGCACAGGGACAGCGAATTTCTTGAGAACGCCGTGCCGACCAGCACAGAAGCGCTTGTAGCGCTCCACGCCGTTCTCCTCGCCGTTGATATCCGGGATGTAGTTCCAGATTCTCAAGTAGTGGGGAAAGCCCATCTCGCACGCGAATGGGAGGATGCTCTCGTAGGCGTGACCCGTGGCCTCCTCCAGGCCTGGGAAATCCCGTTCGTCGATCGAAAGGTGTCCGAACAGCACCTGTTCGCTTTTGCTGTAAGTGACCTGGTCGCGAACCCCCGACACCACAGGCGTCGCGCTTTTCCAGACTTCCACGAGCGGCGACGGCCCGAGTTGCGGCAAGCCGACGGTAATACGGCGCGGATCCGAGGCGCCGTTGTCACCGGCGCTGCCGAACTCGATCAATGCGAGGACGTGCTCGTCGTCGAGCAATTCTCCTGCGCTGCCTACGGATGCGAAATTTGCCGAGAATGGTTGCATTTCTGCGTCGTCGATTCAGCCAGGCCACTCACCGGAACGCCGGAAATTGCCGAGTTCCGGAAGCGGTCCCGAAGTCCTCACAGCCGGTGCAATTTGAGGGCTGGGTTCATGGCGCGAATCCTATGGGCCCGCCGTTTGGAACGCAATATGCGGGCAAAGCGCATCATCCGGGGGTTGCGGCTCTGTGACATATGACTCCAGGCGGAAACGTGTGCGTAAATCCTGAGTTAGATCAAGCGTAATACATTGAAATCGTGGAGATATTCAGAGATTCACAGATTCGGTGCAGCGTGAAAATGGCTTCATTTTTCAGTATGGCTAACGCCATGAAGAATCCCAAGTCGACGCTAGCGCTGTTTGCACTCCCCGGTTTTATCGCCGCATCGAAATTGGTGGGTAAGTTTGGTGATCGGTATCAGGTAGACTTGACGGGCCTGCCGGCGCCCAGGGCCATCGGTATCGATGAGATCCCAATCCCTAATGGACGTAAGAGAAGGTATGAAGACCCAAGACAAGCCGGTCGACGCGATGTCCGCGGTAGAGGCGAGATTTAATGCACAGCAAATCGCTTTGGCGCCCATTATTTTTCAAGCGGCGAGATTACTGCGTGATCTCGGCATCTTGAAGTCCCTTCGGACGACCCGCACCGGCCTCACCCTCGAGGAGATTGCCGAGAAGGTCGAGATCTCGCGTTACGGTGTGATCGTATTGCTGGAATCCGGGCTGGCGGCGGGACTGGTGCGTTGCGAGGACAACCGCTACTTCCTGACCATGACAGGCGCCTATATCCTGAGCGACGAGCTAACCCGGAACAATATGGATGTGGTACATCACTGCTGTTTCCAGGCTATGTACTACCTGGAAGACTCGATTCGCGAGTGCAAGCCGGTCGGTCTCGAAAAGATCTTCGGTGACTGGGAGACAATTTACGCGGCCCTGCCTGGTCTTCCGGAGGATGCGCGCACCAGCTGGTTCAAGTGGGATCACTATTACTCCGACGCCGCGTTTGCGCAGGCCCTGCCAATCGTCTTTGATCGAGGCCATCGCAATTTGCTGGATGTTGGAGGCAACACCGGAAGGTGGGCTTTTCAATGTGTTAATCACGCCCGGAACGTCTCGGTCACGATTCTCGATCTGCCCGGACTGGTGGCGGTGGCCAAGCGCGACATCAAGGAGCGTGGACTTCAAGAACGGATCACCACCCACGCAATCGACCTCTTGGATCACTCGAAGCCCTTTCCGGAGGGTTTTGACGCCATCTGGATGAGCCAGTTTCTCGTGTGCTTCGCGGAGGAGGATGCCCTCGAGCTGCTTAAGCGGGCGGCGGCGGCCATGAGTCAGAATGCCACTCTCTATATCCTCGATAATTTCTGGGATCGACAGGAGCTCGAGATCGCGAGCTATTGCTTACAGGCTTTCTCCTTATATTTTACCTGTGTGGCCACCGGACACAGTCGTATGTACAAGGCCTCCGATATCATGGAGATGGTGGACATGGCTGGCTTGAAGGTTGAACGGGTAATCGACAATCTTGGCATTTGCTCCTCCCTGTTGATCTGTAGCACGCGCTGATGTCCGCGAAGTATCCCAGGTGGCCAGTGGCGGGTTGAGCGCCGTGACCAGGAATTACCTCGCTTTTTCAATACATTACGGGTGAGTAGCAATGGTTTGACTTTGTTCGCTCGCAGATGCAAGGTTATTAAAGCAGTGTCACGCGTTGCGCGGAGTTTGTAGTCCCAATGGCCTCCCGAGAGGTGCCGCCGGTGCCGAAAAAGATCATATTCATAAATCCGCCGTATGAGCGGATTGCGACGGGTTACGATTTTTTGCGGCACATAACGAACCAGTCCCCGTCCTTGGGCCTGCTTCATCTTGCCGCCGAGGTGCGCCTCAGTGGTTTTCAGCCGTCGATCGTCGAAAGCGACATTCTCAACCTCACCGTCGATGAGGTTGCGGACAGGGTAATCAAAGAGAAACCAGCCTACGTAGGGATCACGTTATTCACTGTGGGTGTGTGGGGTGCCGGCGCCATTGCCCGTAAGATCAAGAAAGCACTGCCGGACACCGTGATAATCGTTGGTGGCCCCCATATTTCCTCCATGGGGCCGGAGACCATACAGCGTTTTCCGGATTTTGATCTAGCGGTAGTGGGCGAGGGTGAACGGCCGCTGATGGACTTGCTGAGTGCCTTGGAAAGCAAAAAAAGTCTATTTAGTGTGCCTAGCCTCATCTACCGAGAAGGTGTGAATATCCTTACCACGCCAGCCTTGCCCGCTAACAAGGTGCTCGATGAACTTCCGTTCCCGGCATGGGATCTGTTGCCCGATTTCCCAGGTGCGTATTCACCAGCGATCTACGATTTTCCGCAGGGGCCGGTAGCGACCATCGCCGCCTCGCGTGGCTGTCCGTTCCACTGCAGGTTCTGTGATACCTCGACATTCGGCGCCAAGATGCGCGCCTACAGCCCAATGGTCGTCTTTAATATGATGCGACACCTCCAGGATACCTATGGTGTACGGCACATCATGTTCGTGGATGATCTGTTTCTCGCCAGTCGTGTCCGCGTCACCGAACTGTGTAATCTCATCTTGGAAAGCGGCCTCAAGATGACCTGGACCTGCACGGCGAGGGTTGATACGGTGAAATCGGACCTACTCAAGCTTATGAAGCGCGCAGGCTGCTGGGAAATTAGTTTTGGCCTTGAGACGGGTTCCGATGAGCTGCTTAAGAAAATGGACAAGATGGCCCGGGTGGAAAGTTCCACGCAGGCCGTAACGTGGACAGCAGAAGCAGGGATCCGCACCAAGGGGTTATTCATGTTGGGCTACCCGGGGGAGAACCTGGAGACGATTCAAATGACCAAGGACTTCATCCGTCGGATCCCCATGGAGATTATGAACCTGACGAAATTTACCCCTTACCCCGGATCACCGATATACCGGGATCTGTATGGCACAAACATTCGGGATGACCATTGGGAAAAGATGAACGGTATGAATTTCGTCTGGGCGCCCGAGGGGATGTCGATCGAAGAGCTGGACCGCCACTATCAGGAGGTTTTGTCCGGGTTCTACCGCCGCCCCAAAATTCTTTGGTACTACATCAAGATGACGCTGCATTACCCCAATCATCTACTGCGCCTGTTACGTTGCGGGCTTGGTTACATGAATGCGAAGCTGAGAAGCTTTCTGAGCGGCCGAAAAGGGATTCTGGTAAAAACGACCGACACTGATTTGAACTCGTGGTCAATGGCGGAAAAAATTGGCGGCCCTCACTAGCAGGATTCGTAGCACGGTCTGACGCCTGGGCAGACTTCGCGGTCAACGGGACAACTACTTGACACGTTTCGCATCTATGTGGCTGCTCAAAGCACGTAGCGAGGAAAAAATCTTTGTATTGTCGGGATCATCCGACCGCAGCTGAAAACCGTAGTTTTTGGATATGGCTAATGCCAGTTCCAAAGCATCTATAGAGTCCAGACCCAGATCTTCACCGAATAACGCCGCCGCTGGCTCGATTTCGGCTGGATCGACCTCCAGGTTCAGCGTCTGCACGATTAATGTGGCGACCTCCTTTTCGAGCGATGACTCGTCGTCCATCTGTTCGCCTCCCAATCATTTGGTGCCTTAGCCGGTCGGCATCAAACAAGCTACCAGGCTGGTGAAGAACTCATTTCTCACCGGCACACCGCTGATTATGCAATATAGAGATGAACGGTGCACCCCGCACCTGGTGCTTCTGACAAGAATCGGTAGGGGTGGAAAAGAAGCAAAAACCGCTCAACTGTCAGGCTGATCGCGGATCCCCGATCCCCGATTGCAGTACAATCAGAGTCCGATTCTGTGTACCCTTGTCTGCGTAAAGCAAGGGATTTATCTGCGCTCAAATCAGACGGCAATGACAATTTCTGGTTCTTCGGTTCCTTACGGTCGGTGAGCTACCATCTTGAGGAAAACCGAGTCAAATAATGGGCGCTCCAAGCTCAAGACTTACCTGCTCCTGACGGCTCTGGCCGCGTACCCTGCTCTCATTCACTTTTCCTTCGCTCTCGATCGCCCCCTGCTCGTCGCCGGCATGTGGCTGGCCGTATCTGCTGTCGGATTAGCGGTGGCGGTTCGACGCGGCAACGTGCCCTCGTCGCTGTTATTCGGGGCATTGTTGTCGGTCGGAATCGTCCTGTGGTGGTGGGGAAAGGCCATGGACTTCATGTATCTGCCACCCGTACTCATCAATCTCGCACTGATGGTCCTGTTCGGCAAAACCCTTTTGTCCGGCGCCACTCCGTTGGTCGCCCGGGTAGCTTCCCTGTGGCGTGGATCGCTGGACCCCGTGGTTGCCCGGTATACACGCCGAGTGACGATAGCATGGTCTGCCTTTTTCGCTTTGTTGGCGCTCGAGTCAATTGGGCTCGCGCTGTTTGCACCTCTGCACGTCTGGTCGTTGTTTACGAACTTTCTGAACTATGTATTCGTATTGCTGTTCTTCGTCATCGAGTATCAGCTGCGTCTGCATTGTCTTCCCAACCACGAGCATTTGAGCTTTCGGGCCTTTTGCCAGCTATTGGAATCCACGGATCTCCGAACCCTCGCACGCTGACTGAGAAAGGAAATGGCGACTTCCCCCACCTTTCCGTTACTGACTCATGGTCCCGGCGAGCGGGTTGCTTTCTGGCGCGAGCGCGAAGTAGATCGCGAAATGTTTCTGGCGCACGCTCGCCGACTTGCCGAGAATCTGCCGGAGGCACCCTTCGCAATCAATCTCTGCGACGATCGGTACGCGTTCCTGGCTGCCTTGGCAGCGGCCTTGATTCGCGGTCAGACCACACTTCTACCACCAGCACGGGCACCCAGGCTCATCGAGGAGCTGGCAGCGGATTACGCCGGCAGCTACTGCCTGGTAGATGCCCCGACACAACTCAAAGGAATCGCCCAGCATACGGTATCTCTCCATGAGTCGGGCGTACCGGGTGACGAAGAGGCGATTCCGGAGATCCCGGCGGATCTGGTCGCGGCGATTGTGTTCAGCTCCGGGAGCACGGGAAGGCCGAACCCGAATCCGAAGCGCTGGGGCGACCTGGTGATCGGGCTGAGGCTTGCCCGGCGGCGCTTCGAGTTTCAGGGCAACGGGCACGAATCCATTCTCGCGACCGTTCCGCCTCAGCACATGTATGGTCTGGAGGTCAGCATTGTTCTGCCCCTGGTCGCGGCTTCGTGTGTGCATGCCGGGCGCCCGTTTTTTCCGGAAGACATCCGTCGAGCGATTTCAGCTCTTCCGGAGCCGCGTACCATGTTCACGACCCCAACGCACCTTCGCGCCTGTGTCGATTCCGGTTTGCAATGGCAACGCTTATCGCGCATCGTTTCCGCCACCGCGCCGTTGTCGGTGGAGCTGGCAAAACGCGCCGAGAAGATGTTCTCATGTCATGTCATGGAAATTTACGGCTGCTCGGAGGCGGGCTCCATGGCCTCGCGCCGCACGGTGGACGGTGAATTGTGGCGATTCTACGATGGCATGACGTCTCACGAGATAAACGACGTTGTCTATGTCAGGGCCAGTCATCTGCCTGATCCAGTCCCCCTGAATGATTTCATCGAGGTGCGAAGCGATTCGCGTTTCAAGCTGCTGGGCCGGCATGCCGATCTGATCAATATCGCGGGCAACCGGGCATCCTTGAGCGATCTGACTCTCAAGCTGAACGCCATCGAAGGTGTGCGCGACGGAGTTTTTGTCATGCCGGATGACCAGGCCGGCGAGGATGTCGCGCGCGTTGTGGCGTTGGTGGTGGCCCCGGACCTGGACAGGAAGGAAATCCTGTCGATGCTCGCCGAGCACGTCAGTCCCGTATTCCTTCCGCGGCCTCTGTACCAGGTGGACAGTCTGCCGCGAAACGCCATGGGCAAGTTGCCCCGCGAGGCACTATCACGATTGCTCGACCAGCTGAGACATACGCCGTGACATACGCGGCGCGCCGGGTGATTGCGATGGACCATCCTGCGCTCGCCGGTCACTTTCCCGGAAATCCGGTCGTGCCGGGCGTGCTGATACTCGATGAGGTGGTGCAAGCGGCGGAACAATGGCGAGGGCAGTTTCGCTTGAAAAGTGTCTTATCGGTGAAGTTCACTTCTGCGCTGAAGCCCGGTAATTTTTTCAGTATCAATCTCCACGATGAAGACCACTCACGCATTGCCTTCGAGTGCTGGCATGATGGGACGCGGCTTGCGTCCGGGCGATTGGTGGTGGAATACGACGTGGACGAGTCGTGACTGCCCGCTGGATTCGTCAATCCGAGCGGGGCAGCCCATCTCTCATCCTGCTCATCGGATGGATAACGCTGAACGTCGGTCGCTGGGCGGCACGCTTGCTGCTTTATCCGATCACTCTGTACTTCATTTTGACCGCGCGGGAGCAGCGACTCGCTTCGCGTCAGTTCCTTTCGTGCGCCTTGGGCCGCAAGGCGCGTTGGTGGAACGTGGTACGTCACTTTCACTGCTTTGCCGGCACCATACTCGACCGGGTGTACTTGGTCGCCGGCGACCATCGTCGTTTCGAGTTGCAGATGCACGGTGTCGACGTTGCGCTCGAGTACGTGGCTGCGGGCCGCGGGCATATTCTGCTTGGCGCCCACCTGGGCAGTTTCGAGGTAATGCGGATGTTGGCGATGATCGACGACCGCGTGAGCGTGAAAGTCCTCATGTACGAGGATCATAACGCCACGCTCACCAATTTGATCTATTCTCTGAATCCGCATTTCTCGAAGTCGATTATCCCGATTGGGGGTATCGATGCGCTGCTACGGGTCCAGGAGTGTCTGAACCGCGGTGAGCTGGTGGGTATCCTGGGCGACAGGGTTGCCGAGAATGACAAGACGGCCCGATGCCGATTCTTCGGCCGCGAGGCAACCTTCCCGTCAGGCCCGGTGCTGCTCGCTTCCATTCTGAAAGTGCCGGTGTTGCTGTTTTTCGGCCTGTATCTGGGGAACAATCGCTATGCGTTACACTTCGAGTTATTCGCCGATGAGATCGCCATAAGGCGCGATCATCGCGATGAAGATATTCGGCTGTGGACGCAACGCTACGCGGACCGTCTCGAGCATTTTGCACGACTGGCGCCCTACAACTGGTTCAACTTTTATGATTTCTGGGGAGAAAGCTGACCGGATCACCGCCTTCCTCGTATCGATCCCGGGCGCGATCGCCATCGCCATCGCCATCGCATTCGCCGCTTCGCATGCGCAGATCGCGCATGCCGCCTCGTCTACCGATGTCGAGATCGCCGCGCTCATGCAGAAGCTCTCGGCGGTGCGCGCCGCCGGTGGAAAGTTCACCGAGCGGAAGTTCATTTCGATCCTGGACGAGCCCTTGATCCTGGAAGGCAGGGTGCGCTACCGGGCGCCGGATTACGTGAGAAAGGAGTACCACGACCCGGACAGCGAGAGCTACGAGGTTCGCGGCGACAATCTCACAATCGAGTTTCCGGATGGCCGGCGGCGCGATCTGTCCGTCGACGAGCATCCGGCGCTGCGTGCATTCGTGGAATCCTACCGCGGCACGCTGGCCGGTGATCTGGAGCGTCTCCGCCGGTACTTCGAAGTCGAGCTCGGTGGACACATGGACGCGTGGCAGCTTCGTCTGACGCCGCGCACGCCCGAGCTGGCCGAGTACTTGAGCGCCGTAGTCATACGCGGGCGGGAAGGCACGGTGACCAGCGTGGAGACGCTGGAAGCCAGCGGTGATCGCAGTGTCATGATGCTCGAAACTTCGGGTGAATAGGCGGCGCCTGGCGGCCGGCTTGTGGCTGGCTGGGCTCGCCGCGGCGTTCCTCTGGGCGATTTTCCAAACCACTGTGCGCCACGACATGAGCTCGTTCATGCCGCGTGCGGCAACGCTCGAGCAGCGCCTGCTCATGAACGAGCTGCGCGCCGGACCGGTGGCGCGGCTGACACTGGTTACTTTGGGCGGCGCGTTGCCAAAGAGACTGGCGGAACTCAGCAAACAGGTAGCGGCACGCCTGCGTGCCGGTGGGTCGTTCGTTCGGGTCGCTAACGGTGAGCAAATTTTCGATGACGCCGAACGCGAGCGGTTGTTCCGCTATCGTTATCTGCTCAGTCCAGCGGTGCGCGCAGAGCGCTTCTCCGTCGACGCCCTGCGCACCGCCCTCGAGAAACGGCTGCGCGAGCTTGCTTCCCCGGTGCCGAGCGTCGACAGGCCGTGGCTTGCCCAGGATCCGACCGCGGAGATGCGCGCTATGTTGAACGCATGGCGGGGCCAGGCGCAGCCGCGCAGTCTACGGGGTGTGTGGTTCGATGCTGAAGGGCGACGGGCGTTGCTGCTGGCGCAGACCCGCGCCCCGGGTTTCGATCTGGATGCGCAAGCAAGGGCGCAGCAGGCAATTCGCGAGGCGGTTGGCGACGCGGGCGACGGCTCGGTCGAGTTGAGCATGAGCGGCCCCGGGGTTTTCGCGGTGACGTCCCGGGACGTTATCCGCGCTGATATTCGGCGTCTCGGTATCACCGCAGCAGTGGTCGCGGTTGTGATCCTGCTGCTGAGCTATCGCTCCATGCGCCTGCTGCTCATCGGCGGCTTGCCGTTGCTGTCGGCGGTGGCGGCAGGCGTCATCGCCGTGGATCTCGTCTTCGGCGCCATCCACGGCATCGTCCTGGCCTTCGGCGTGACGGTGATCGGTGTCGCCATCGATTACCCCATTCACCTGTTCAGCCACCTGAACACCGGCGAGCCCGTTCGGCGAAGCCTGGCCGATATCTGGCCGACCATTCGCCTCGGCGCCATCACCACGGCCATGGGCTATCTGGCCATGTCCGGTACCGACTTCCCCGGCCTCATGCAGTTCGCCACCTTCGCAATCGCCGGCCTGCTGACAGCCGCCGCATACACGCGCTGGGGCCTGGCAGGTCTATTGCCGGAGCGCTACGTGCCCAAGTACTCCGCACCCGTTGCCGATTGGTATGCCCGCTCGCCGCGGCCGGGAATGGTGTGGGGGGGGCTGATGGTCTTCGCCGGGGTCGCGGCGCTCGCCTTTCTCATCAGCCACGATCATGGGCCCTGGGAGGACGACATCGCCGCGCTGAGCCCGATTCCAGAATCGGTGATGGCGCGGGACAGGAGTCTCCACGCCCAGCTCGGCGTGCCGGACACGAATCACGTGCTGCTGGTGAAGGCGCCGGACGCGCAAGCCGCTCTACAGGCGAGTGAGGCGCTCGCCGGGAGTCTCCGCCAGCTGGTCGCGGACGGCGTCATCGGCAGCTTCGAGTTTGCCGCCCGCTATCTACCGAGCGCCCGTACCCAGCAAGAGCGCCAGCGCAGCCTGCCGGAGCCCGCGCGCTTGAGCAAAGACCTGAAGCAGGCTCTTGCCGGTACTCCCTTCAAGCAAGGTGCTTTCGCCCCGTTCGAAAAGGCCGTTGCCACGGCACGCACGCTGCCGCCCCTGCTGCCCCGGGATCTGGAGGGAACCACCTTGGGCCTGCGCCTGGGATCTGCGTTGCTGACCGTCGACGGCGGATGGGTAGCGCTCATCACATTGTCGGGGGTGAAGGACGCGCACGCTCTGCGAGCACGTCTCTCGCGGCACCAGGATCAGGAGTTGCTCTATCTGGATCTCAAGCGCGCCACCAGCAGCCTCATGACCGACTTTCGAGAGCACGCCTCGGCCAGGATCCTGTGGAGCATTCTCGCCATCGCGCTGGTCCTGTGGCTGGGTCTGCGCTCGGTGCGGCGTACGTTACGGGTGCTGCTACCGGGGTTTGTCGCTGTCATTATCGACGTGGCGGTCCTGCGTATGACGGGTGAGTTGCTGTCGCTCTTTCATCTGGTTTCGCTGCTGCTGGTGGTGGGTATCAGCATCGACTACGGGCTGTTCTTCAGTCGCGGCGACGCAGATGCCGGCATGCGCGGGCGCACTTTTCACGGGCTCACGGTGTGTGTACTGTCGACGGTGTCCGTGTTCGGCATCCTCGCCACCTCACGCCTGCCGGTGCTCAATGCCATCGGCACCATAGTCGCGGTGGGTGTCGCCCTGAGTTTCCTGGCCGCCATGCTGTTGGCTCGACCCGAGCCGGCCCGTAGCTCCTCGGAATTGCCTTGATCGCGCCTCGGCGCTGATACAATCGGCGTTATCCGGCGGATGCACCGGGAAACACTCAGGAAGCGAGCCGAGTTGTAGAGCATGATGCCTGCCGACGCACTGATCATCAGCGCTTGTACGCTGGTCAATGCTCTTGGCCGCGGAACGCGGGCCTGCTTCGATGCCCTCGAAGAGGCGCGAGGAGGGCTTCGACCCTGCGACTTCGATGACGCCGATATCGACACCTGGATCGGTCGTGTGGACGGGCTGGAGGATGAGCCGGTGGTAGCCGGGCTCGGCTCCTTCGACTGCAGGAACAATCGGCTGGCCCAGGTCGGCCTGCGCCAGGACGCATTCGTCGAGCGGGTGGCGGAAGTCCGCGCGCGCCACGGGGCGGCGCGCATCGGCGTTTTCATCGGTACCAGCACTTCGGGAGTGCTGCAGGCCGAGCTCGCTTACCGGCGTCGTGATCCGATCACAGGCGCGCTGCCCGCCGATTTCTCCTACTTCGGTACCCAGAACGCCATGTCCCCGGCGGAATTCACACGCCGGTTTCTGTCCCTGGAAGGACCCGTGATGTCCGTGTCCACGGCCTGCTCGTCCAGCGCCAAGGTGTTCGCATCGGCCTATCGCCATATCAAGGCCGGCTTGTGTGACGCCGCCGTGGTTGGCGGTGTCGACTCCCTGTGCTTTTCGACGCTCTACGGTTTCAGCTCCCTGGGGCTCGTCTCGAATCGACCGTGCCGGCCGTGGGACGCCGAGCGCAGCGGAATGAACATCGGCGAAGGGGCAGGGTTCGCGTTGCTCGAGAAGATGGACGGCGGCGTGGCGGGGGTCGCGTTGCTCGGCTATGGGGAGAGCAGCGACGCCTACCACATGTCGTCGCCGCACCCCGAAGGTTTGGGCGCCGCGGCGGCCATGAAGTCTGCGCTCGCAATGGCAGGGATGACGGCGGATGCCATCGACTGCATCAATCTGCACGGGACTGGTACCCGCGCCAACGACGAGTCCGAGGACCGGGCGGTCATGAAGGTCTTCGGTGGCGGCACGCCGTGCAGCGCGACCAAGGGCTGGACCGGCCACACTCTGGGGGCGGCGGGAATCACCGAGGCGCTGTTCGCCATCGGCAGCATCGAACGCGGGTTCATTCCCGGGACCCTGAACAGCGCGCGCCTGGATCCGGCATTGTCCGCCGATGTGCTACTCGAGAATCGTGCTGCATCGGTGACACGCGTATTGAGCAACTCCTTCGGATTCGGCGGCAGCAACTGCAGCCTGGTGCTCGGGGCCGTGTCATGAAGTCCGTCCACGTTGACGCAGTCGGACTCGTCGGGCCGGGCATCGCCAGCTGGCCCGACGGGCTCCAGGTGTTCGCCGATGAGAGCGCCTACCGGACCGGCGAAAGTCCGCGATGCACGACGGAGTTGCTGCCCGCCAACGAGCGCCGGCGCGTCTCCTCGACCGCGCGGCTGGCGTTGAAGGTCGCCGAGGAGGCCATGGCGCAATCCAGTCTCGATATCGACAGCGTGTGTTCGGTATTCGCGACATGTAATGGCGACACCGAGATTATCGACAAGATTTGTGTTGCACTCACCGAGCCGGAGCGAGCGGTGTCGCCCACCCAGTTCCACAATTCCGTGCACAATGCCGCGGCGGGCTACTGGGCCATCGCGGCGCACTCGCGAATGCCCTCGACCACTGTGTGCGCCTATCATGCGAGCTTCGTCGCCGGCTTGATGGAGGCGGCCGCTCAGTCGCAGGTGGAGGCGCGGCCGGTGCTGCTGGTGGCCTATGACTACCCGCCACCCGAGCCCCTGGCCGCATCGGTGGGCACTTTTTCACCTTTTGCCGTCGCCCTGGCATTGAGCCCCGATGCCACGCCGCAATCCATCCGCCTGCGCATGGAGACGGTGAGCGGGTACCCCGTTGAGGTTATGAAGAGCGACGACCTCGAGCGGCTTCGGGTGAGCAATCCGGCGGCCTGTGGGCTGCCACTGCTCAGGGTGCTGGCCACCGGCGTCTCGGGTCGGGTGATTCTTTCTCATGCAAACGGTCTGCAGCTGGCCGTGGACGTGGAGACGGGATGACGGCCGGGCAGGCGCTGGCCGCGCTCGTTCCCCACACTGGCAGCATGTGTCTGCTGGACGAGGTTGTGTCGTGGAACGAGGCGCGTGTTATCTGCCGCAGCGCTAGCCACAGGCGACCGGACCACCCGTTGCGTCGCGACGGGTTCCTGCCGGCCATACACCTCCTCGAGTACGCGGCCCAGGCCACGGCGGTGCACGGCGGACTCGTGGCCAGCGCAGGCGCTTCGCCGGCACCGGCGAAGTATCTGGCCGCCGCGCGGGAATTCGATCTGCACGTGACCAGCCTGGACGACATACAGGCAGATCTGCACATCGATGCCGAGCGCCTGCTGGCCATGGGAGACAGCGTGCTGTATCGATTCCATGTGAGCGCCGACGGGCGGGTGCTTGCCAGCGGGCGTCTGACGATCGTGCCGCCCGCGGGAGAGCCGTCATGACCCGAGCTCTGGTCACCGGCGCCAGCGGCGGGATCGGTTCCGCCATCTGCCGGCGGCTGGCCGTCGACGGGCTCGAGGTCATCGTGCACGCCAATCGGAATGCGCAGCGCGCCGAGGATCTGGCAGCGAAGATCCGTACCGCCGGCGGCAGCGCCGAGGTGGCCGTATTCGACGTCACGGACGCCCAGCGCACACGTCAGTGCCTGGAGGCGCTGTGCGCCCATGAGCCAGTGCAAATACTCGTGAACAATGCGGGGATCCATGCCGACGTGCCCATGCCCGGCATGAGCCGCGCGCAATGGGACGCGGTCATCGACGTGTCGCTCAACGGGTTTTTCAACGTCACCCAGCCTCTGCTCATGCCGATGATGAGCAAACGCTGGGGACGCATCGTGAGTATTTCGTCGGTATCCGCGGTCGTCGGTACCCGCGGCCAGGCAAACTACGCGGCCGCTAAAGCGGGCATACACGGCGCCACGCGATCCCTGGCGAGAGAGCTTGCCTCGCGAGGCGTGACGGTGAACGCCGTGGCGCCGGGCATCATCGCCGGCGACACGTCCGACGCGGTCTTCGACGAGAGTCAGATCGAAGCGATGGTGCCCATGAAGCGCGCCGGCCGGGCCGATGAGGTGGCCGCCCTGGTCGCATTTCTGGTCTCGGAGGAGTCTTCCTATGTCTCCGGTCAGATTATCGGCATCAACGGAGCGATGATCTGAGGTCCGGCGCCATGCGTGTTGCGGTTGTCATCCCGGCGTTCAACGAGGCCACCACCGTGGCGGAGATCGCCGAGCGCGCCCTGCGCTACGTACAAACAGTGTTCGTCGTCGACGACGGCTCCGATGACGACACCGCGGCACAGCTTCTAGGTCTCCCCGTGACACTGATAAGAAACGACACCAACCTCGGCAAGGCCGGCAGCCTGGCGCGGGGTTTCGCGGCGGCGCTCGAGCAATCGATGGATGCCGTGATCACTCTGGATGCCGACGGACAGCACCGGCCAGAGGATATTCCGCGCTTGATCGAGGCGGCGGCAGAGTATCCTGGCGACATCGTCATCGCGGCGCGCCTCGAAGGGCGCGAGCGCATGCCGCGATCCCGGCGCTTCGGAAACTGGCAGGCGGACTTCTGGATTGCGTGGGCGGCCGGCTACCCGATTCGTGACACCCAGTGCGGTTATCGCCTCTACCCGGCGGCGTTGCTGGAACGGTTGGTGGTGCGGGACGGCCGACGGAACAGCTTCGTGTTCGAGAGCGAGGTGCTCATCGAGGCCGCGCGTATCGGCCGCTATGCGCGCTCGATTTCCATCGATACGATATATGGACGCAGCCCCCGTGAGAGCCACTACCGGGCCGCCTCTGATACGATGCGTATTATTCGGATGGTGGCGGGGAAATTGTTTCGACGGGGAATGTATCCTCTGGGGTTGCTGCGATCATTGGGGTTGTTGCCGCATTCCGGAATCGCGCGCAGCGAAGCCGGGGCGAAAAGTCCCGACGCGTTGGGCTAAGCTGTGAGAGCGACAGGTTTCATCCTGGGATCATGACTGGAGTAGAAAGCGATGAGCTCTAAGCTATCGAACGTAATCATCCTCAGCGCCGTGGCAATTCTGTTGATCGCCTGCGCGCCGACGCCGATCCGCAATATCGACAATGCGCCCGTCAACGTGTCGAGCGCCAACTACGATCTCTCCGACGTGGCGAGGGCGATCAAAACTGCCGGAACCGGGCTTGGATGGCAGATGAAGGAGGAGACACCGGGGCACATAGTGGGCAGCCTTTATCTGCGCAGCCACGTGGCCGTCGTAGACATCACTTATACGCTCGACGATTACAGTATCAATTACAAGGACAGCACCAACCTGAAGTACAATCCCGGCAGTAACTCTATTCACAGCAGCTACAACAGGTGGATCGGGAATCTGACCAAAGCGATTGATACCCAGCTCATCGCTATTTAGTTTCGGGGTTTCGTCGCCACGTATTCGCTGAACACCACGTGCTCGATGTTTTGGCGGGCTGATATGAAGCCGCTGCCTGCCAGCGCTGCGAGGATAGTGGCAGGTGGTACACAGTTGTCCACCGTGTCCCAGAAGTATTCCATGAGTGTCTGGGCATCGGAGCCGCCGGGGCCGAATCGCGCCAGCAACGGCACGACGGTGTGCAGGTAAAAACGGGTGAAGCGGTAGGCCGCCGAAGCGGCGGCCGGGCGCGTCACTTCCAGGATCAGAAGCGTCCCGCCGGGTTTCAAAACCCGCAGGTACTCGCGAAAGGTGCTCTCGAAATCCGTCACGTGGCGCAGCGCGTAGCCCATGGTCACGAAGTCCACGCGGGCGTCGGCGACAGGCAACCTCTCGGCGACGCCCTGCACGAGCGTGATTGGCAGATTTTTGCGCGCCTCGGCAAGCATGCCCATGCTGAGATCGACCCCGGTAACGCCATCGCCGCCGCCGAGGATGTCACGGGCGGCTCGGGCCACCAGGCCGGTGCCGATGGCCACGTCGAGGATCCGATCGCCCGGCGCCAGGCCCGCGCGGCGCAGAGCATCGCGCCGGTAGCGCACCCCCAAGCCTAGAGACATGACGCGATTGATCCAGTCGTAATGGGGTGCGGTCCGATCGAAGAGCCCGGTGACGAAGCCGCGCCGCTGGGGTTCGCCGTGGTAGTACTTTTCGAGGGGAGGGTGGGGCGCGACGCCAGCAACAGGAGGCTCGTTGGACCGGCTCATGGTGCCCCATCATAAGAGAAATGAATGGTAAGTCTACTCGGATGCCTGAACGAGCTATTATCAATTCTCGGCCCCGGTAAAGACGCGGATTGGATGCGGTCGCCTGATGCGATTGTTCGACTCCGGTTTCGCCGGTTCCTGGTCGATAGATACAGGGAGTCGAGGCCACTTGCTCGAGGCGTGTCTCAGCTGGAGGCGCGCCCATGGAAACGATTGCCAGGAACTAAAGGGTTCGCACAGACGGTGACCACCAAGCGCGTTTTGCTTATTGCCATTGCAGGCCTGTTGTGGTGCACGGCTGCCATGGCCGAGCCTGCGAGCAGCTTCGCCCGACCCCCGGCGCTCGAGCCGGACATCCTCTTCTGGACCACGGTGTACACGGAGGTGGATACCCGCGGCGGACTGATCCACGACAGCAGCCATCTGGGTGTCGTGTACGAGGTGCTGCGATTCCCCGAGGGCGCCGGGTCGCGGACCCAGCGCCGGCTGGTGAAGGCCACCAAGCAGCGCTACAAGAAAATTCTCCTCGCGCTCGCCAAGGGCAAGCGCGACAATCTCAGCGACGATCAGGCCCGTGTGCTGGCCCTGTGGCCCGAGGGCGTGAGCAACAAGCGCCTGCGGGCTGCCACCCGTCGCCTGCGTTTTCAGCTCGGGCAGTCGGACAAGTTCCAGGCGGGGCTCGCCCGCTCGGGTATCTGGGAGGCTCACATTCGGGAGATCCTCACCGACAGGGGCTTGCCCGTGGAGCTGGTGGCCTTGCCCCACGTGGAGTCGTCGTTCAATCCCAAGGCGCGCTCGCGGGTAGGCGCCGCCGGCCTGTGGCAGTTCACGCGATCCACCGGCCGCCGCTTCATGCGTATCGACCGCAGCGTCGACGAGCGCATGGACCCTTACTTGTCCACGGTGGCGGCCGCCAAGCTGCTGAGCCACAACTACTCCGCCACCGGCACCTGGCCGCTCGCCATTACCTCATACAACCACGGCACGGCGGGGATGCGTCGCGCGGCACGCAAGCTCGGCACCAAGGACATCACGCGCATCGTGCGCGAGCACAAGAGCCGGCGCTTTGGCTTTGCGTCACGCAATTTCTTCGTCGCCTTTCTTGCCGCGGTGGAAATTCACTTCAACCCCGACAAGTATTTCGATGTCATACCGCGACACTCGGCACTACCCACGCAGCTGGTGCGTGTCCCCGACTACGTGAGCATCGGAACCCTGCAGGGCGTGCTCGGCATCGACAGGGATGTATTGCGTGAAAACAATCCGGCGCTGCGGCCGTCCGTCTGGCGCGGTGCCAAGTACGTGCCCCGCGGTTACGAGCTGCGCATCCCGGCGTCCGAGCCGCGCGACGAGCTGCTGGCGGCCCTGTCTCAAATCAGTGAGGACGAGCGCTACGGCTCCCAGACACGGGATCGCTACTACAAGGTGCGTCGTGGCAATACCCTGGCCGGCATCGCCAAGCATTTCGAGATCGATATCGACGATCTGGTCGCCGTCAACGGTCTCCCGAACCGTCACCGTATACGGGCAGGTCAGGTTCTGGCCCTGCCGCTGCCGGACGGCGTCAAGGTGGACCCGACGGCGAGCGTGCCGTCGGCAAGTCCGGCGACGACGCAGCCGGAACCGACTCTGATAGCGGAGAACGGGCAGTACACGGTTCGCAGCGGCGACAGCGTGTGGTTGATCGCGCGGCGCCTCGGTGTCGACGAAGAAACTCTTGCGTCCCTCAATGATCTGGGTGATGGGGAACGCATCCACGTGGGGCAGGTGCTGCGGGTCGAGGCCGAGAAACCGGCGCCGGTCGTCGTTGCCGCCGCGACCATCGACGGGGAGCCGGTAGCTGACGCCACCCCCATGGCCGGCGTCGAAGCGCCGGCCGCGAGATCTGCTGATGGGGTGGGTGCGACGATGGCCGGTGAAGACACGTCGGCGGCGTCCGCGGCGCAGCCCATCGTGCTTGCCGCCAGGGAGCCGACGGTGGTGGTAGAAGCGACGGAAGTGGTAGACGACACGGCTGCCGGCGCCGCAACCACCGTACATGAGACACCATCAGCGGAGGCCGTGGAAGTGACTGCCGAGGTCGTGGAAGCGACGGAAGCGGTAGGCGACACGTCCTTTGGCGTCGCAGTAGCAGTCGAGGAGACATCGCCAGCGGGGGCCGCGGAAGTGGCCACCGAGGTCGTGGAAGCGACGGAAGCGGTAGACGACACGTCCTTTGGCGTCGCAGCAGCAGTCGAGGAGACATCGCCAGCGGGGGCCGCGGAAGTGGCCACCGAGGTCGTGGAAGCGACGGAAGCGGTAGACGACACGACGCCAGGCGTCACGGGTGCAGTAGAGGAGTCACTGCTGGCGGGGACCGCGGATGCGGCTACCGAGATTGCGGAAGACGTGACGCCGGAGCACGTGAGCGACGGCTTGATCGCCCGGGTCGAGCAGGCGGAACCGGTGTCCGCTGAGGAGGCCGAGGCGATCGCTCCGGCCTTGCCGCTCACGGTGCAGCCGGATTTGTCGGCGGATCCCAGCGACTACTCGGTGGTGGCCAACGACAGCATCGAGGTGCAGGCTGCGGAGACCCTGGGACATTACGCGGACTGGTTGGAATTGCGCGCATGGCGGCTGCGGCATCTGAACGGCATGCGCTACGGTCAGCCGGTGGTTATCGGTCAGCGCTTGTCTCTGGATTTTTCCCGGATCAGCGCTTCAGATTTTGAGCACCGGCGAGTCGCCTATCATCGCTCGTTGCAGGAATCGTTCTTCAAGAGCAATCGCATCGCGGGAACCAGCACCCACGTCGTCCGGGGGGGGGAGTCCTTGTGGATTCTGGCGCGGCGCACCTACGAGATCCCCATCTGGCTGCTGCGCCAATACAATCCGGACTTGGATTTCGACGCCGTCGATGTCGGCGCAACCGTCACCGTCCCAAGGGTCGAAACGTTGGACGAAGAGTCATCGGTCGCCAGGACCACCACCGCCAAGGCAAATTAGCCGGTCAACCGTCGGGCTTCGGTTGCGGCTATTGGATACCCTTCTCGGCCTTGTACTCCTCTATTAGCTCCTTGAGATCGGTGTACTCTTCGCATCCGAGCCAGCAGTCATCGTCCAGCGCGGCCAGTCGCTCCTCCGCCTTATCCGGTTGCCCGGTCTCCAGGTACAGCTCTCCGATATATTCGTTGGCGCCGCGGTGCTTCGGCTCGGCGGCCAGCGCCTGCAAATAGTAGCCGCGGGCCAGGTCGAATTCGCCAACCTTTCGGTAACCGTAGCCCAGCAGGTTCAGGACATCGGCATCCTCAGGATCTTTCTCGTGGAGCCGGGCGAGCTTGTCGATGGCAGCGTCATAGTCGCCATCGTCCAGCGCCTTTCTTGCCAGGGAATATTCCGACGTCGGTGCGTCGTCGTCGTCGCCGCCGGCCGCACGGGCTTCACCCGGGGCGGAGAGGATCCCTGCAGTGAGCATCGCCGCCATCGCCAGATAGCCGAATATTCGCAGGCGTGTGGAGTTCGCCATGGGAGCCTCCTCCTGAGTCGTTTTTCGCCGGGTACGCCGCCAGCCGGGCCGGATCGTAGGTTGGACCGGAAATAACACGAAATGACTCCCCGGGGCCAGATCAGTTTTCTTACGCACTGGGCGATGGCGTTACCAAACGCCGCAGATCGTTGCCGCCGAGGATCAGAATCAGCAGGTCCAGGGGCGCGCGGGACTCGAGGAGGGGACCGGGGAAACGGGGGAGGGGTGAGGGGATCCGGCGACTACAGTTCCTGGTGGCGTACTTCCAGCGTGAAGTGCCCGTTGCTGTTGCCGGGGGGTGGGACCCGTAACACGTAGTAGTGGGGACTCTCCCAGCGTTTCTTGCCGCAGCGAAGCTCCAGCTTCCATGTGTACGCCCGTGGGTTCAGATTCCAGGTGACCTTCTTGTCCCTGAGATAGCTTTGATTCGTAATCAGCGTCAGTCCGTCGGCCGCTTCGCGTCGCGCAACCATGGGCACCAGGGCCATTCCCCCGTGTCGCAGAGTCATGGTATTGACGCTTGCCGTCGCATCCTGGGTCTTCCAGCTCATGTCGATGGGCGGTCCGGCGATGCCCGGCGTCACCAGGTGCACGGTGCAGTGGGACAGCTTGACCTTCTGCCAGGGCCCCTGGACCTGAACGTTGATGGGGACGTGCCACCAGGAGTAGTCGGCCTTGGTGGATTGCTGAATCGGTGAGCCGAAAACGGGTCGCGGCAAAAACGAAGCTAATTCGCCGCAAGTCTGGGAAAGCGACCGAAATCCCACGGTCAGATCGTCGAAGCGATCGCGAAACTCCAGTGTGTCAATCATCTTGCGCCTTCCCACCACCCGATTCAGAGATGGCGAAAGTCTGCCACGCGACTGAAAACCAATTTGCGATGGCGGCCACAATTTGGGCGACTGTTACAAAAGTTGCGGCGGCGGTGTTCGGACCAGCAACCGATCGCCTGGGAATTAGCCTCCTTTTTCGATTCTGGATCCAGCCACTCCCAGCTGTCGTGCGACCTCACGCAGCCGATCGGGATAGTCGGTGATGATGCCGTCTACTCCCAGAACGATGAGTTCGCGCATTTCCGGCATCTCGTTGACGGTCCACACGACGACCCGCAGCCCCAATGCCTTCGCCTCGTGCAGCCGCGCCCGGTCCAGTTCCCGAAAAAAGGGAGACCAGATGGCGCCGCCGGCTTGCTCGATCATCCGGGGAATGGATCCACCGAAATCATCCACGTCCATTCCGGCGGTCCACGGCGAGGCGCCGGGACGCCCGGCCTGAACGTTATCGAGCCAGCTCTGCTGGGCCGTCAGATAGGCGGTTTCGATCTCCGGCGCCAGGGATTGCACATGCCGCAGGCTTCGCCAATCGAATGATTGCACCGTCACCCGGCCGGTGGCACCCGCGCCGCGAACCTGTTGGACCAGCTTGCGTGCAAATTCTTCCGGGGACAGTGCCAGGTGCGGTTCCAGCGGGCTCAGCTTGGTCTCGAGATTCAGGTGTACCGGGCTGTTACCGGCCCCCGGGGGAAGTAACAGAACCTGCGCCAGCGTAGGAATGCGCTCACCATCTACGGCGCGTTGCTGCGGAAAACGCTGTGCATATCTGGAGCTCGGATCCAGGCGCCCGACGTCGTATGCATTGAGCTGCTCCAGGGAGAGACTGTTGATCGCCGGTCCAGGCGCCGCCAGCCACTTCCCATCTCCATCACGGGTGAGAGCCGCATTTAATCTCGAATCGTGGCTGATGACCAGGTGGCCGTCCCTGCTGATGCCGATGTCCATCTCCAGAGTCGTCACGCCCAGCGTCAGGGCCCGGGCGAAGCCGGCGAGGGTGTTCTCCGGCATCAGGCCCCTGGCGCCGCGGTGGCCCTGCAGGTCGAAAGCATCCGCTCGGAAACTACTCATGAGCAGCCAGAGAACTGCTGCGGTCGCGCATAGTGTGGGTGTCCAGCCTTCTGATCTATCTGCGGTGGCCCGCAACCGGTTCGTTCCCATATTGGGCTCGATGCACGTTGGACAGGGGGAAGTTGAGGAAGTATCCATGGGGCCGCCACTCGATGTAAAGATGTCACGGGGGCCGGGCGACGCTTGCGGCCCGGCCGGATCTGCGATCAGCGGCTGCGAGATGGCCACAAATTGAGGTCGATTCGACTGCCGCGAGGTGCGCGTTGTGGCCTCGGTCGTTGTGAACGGCGATCCTTCCTTCTAGGATTAAGGGGTAGCGGAGGCACCCCGGGACGTGACGGCGAACATGGACGCGGAACTCTATTCGAGAATATTCTGCGCGCTGCTTATTGCGCTCGTGGGTAGTCTCGTCTTCCTGGGCGCCGGACGTGCGTGGATGGTAGTTGGCGCCAAGCTCCAACGGCGAAACCCTTTCGCCGAGTATATTCTTCGCGAGGCCGGCCATCGGGTCAGGCAGAATCTGCAGGACCTCGACAAGCGCTACTATCTGTTTCTGTCCAGTTTGCCCGTTTACGGTTTATTACTCGTAGTCGCGTTTGCGTTACAAAGCGAACCCTTGCCCTACGACGTGCAAGAGTGGGTATGGCCGGCGTTGTCGGCGCTGGTCATTGCCGTCAGTTTGGTTCTTCCATTCCAGGTCGTGAAGTTGAAACGGTCCCGGTCACGACTGGCATTTCGGCGCACCGCCAATATCGCCGTGGGGCATGCGCTGCAACGTATCGCCAGCAGGGGATATAACGTCTACCACGACGTGCGGGTGGGAAAACATGTTATCGACAATGTGGTAATCGGTGCGAAGGGTGCGTACGCGGTAAACGTGTTCGTGCTCGGAAATCATCGTGCCAGGAATGGCACTGCACGATTGGACGATTCGAACCTCGTATTCGGCAAAGCTAGAACCAGCGCGCCGATCGGTATTTCCGTCAACCGCGTGAGCGGTCTCAGCAAGGAGTTGTCGAAGGTCATCGGGCATCCAATCCGGGTGCGGTCCGTCATCGCGGTACCGGGGTGGAACGTCGCCGCGACGGATTCTGACAATCACCTGCTCGTAAACGAAAAGAATGTGGTCATGCTGACCGGTTGGACCGATCCCGACACCTATCTCATGGACGACGACGTGGGGCAGATCCATGACTATCTTGCGGCACGGTGCGTGAACGGCAAACAGACGCCGAACTGAGCAGCCGATTCCGTTCTCCTTCAACCGTTATTTTCGGACCCCGTAGCGCGAAGCGAGTGAGAGCGCCGTGCTCTTCGCATCCGCCCGTCTCTATGCACGCAATAGTTCCGCCGCACATTCGCTCAGGAACGTCATGAAAGCTCGGTCTCGGCCTGGCGTCGCCACGCAGTGGCCCCACGGCGATTCGTACGGACGTAGCTCGGCGTTCGGCATGTGGCGCGCCTCGAACGCGTTATCCTCGGGTGGGAAGTACAGATCCGTCGTGCAGGGAATCAGAATCGCGCGCGCCTGAATGGCTTCGAGCGCGTTTTCGAAGACACCGTGGTATCGGTCGTTGGCGCTGATGTCGCCGTGCTGCCACGTCCACAATTTCGCGAGCAAGTCGTTTGCGTCCCAGTGGAGATGATCGCGTTCCCAGTCGACCAGTAGGTCCTCGACTGTTTCAAAGCCGAGTTCGCGATGGAGCTGCTCTCGAAAGAACGTCTGCGAGAAAGCCCAGCCTGCGTAGACTCGGCCGAATGCTTTAAGCCCGGTTTGCGGCGGCGAGGTGTAGTCTCCCCCGTCGAAGGCGCAATCGGCTTGCAACGCCGCCTTTACGCCCTCCAGGAACACGATGTTGTGGGGTGATGTCCTGGCAGAAGCACAAAACGGCATGATCGCTTCGACCATGTCGGGGTACTGTGCCGCCCATTGATACGACTGGCAGCCCGCCATCGACCACCCCGCGACAAGCGCGATCCGTTCCACACCGAAGCGTTCGGTCAGCAGCCGATGCTGGCAAGCGACGTTGTCGAACATGGTGGTGTTGGGAAATCTCGGTCCGTCGAACGGTGGTGGCGCGTTGCTCGGTGATGACGAGACACCGTTCCCGAACAAGTTGATCGAGACGATGAAATAACGCTCTGGATCGAGTGCTTGGATGGCATTCAAATAACCGTCGTTGCGTTCGTGGGTTCCGGTATAGAAGGTCGGTAGGACGATGACGTTGTCCCGTTCGGCGCCGAGCGTGCCGTATGATTTGTAACCGAGCTTGGCGCGGCGGAGGATCGCGCCCGATTGAAGTGTTACGTCGCCGAGCTCGAACACCTCGAATCCTTGCGCCATGTCGATGCCGCTCCTCGGTGGATCGTCAATCAGTCAGCGAATGACTCGTCAATAGAGGCGCAGATACTCTTGCACCTCCCAGTCCGTCACCGCTTGGTGGTAACGCTCCCATTCGTCGGCTTTGTACTTGAGATAGGAGTCGAGCATCACGTCGCCGAGCACCGATTTTGCCACTGAATCGTCCTTCAGGATCTCCACGGCTTCGAGCAGATTTCTCGGCAGGCGCTGACTGTCGGTGGCCTTGATCTCGTCTTCAGTCAACGCGTAAAGATCCTTGTTCAGGGGTGGTCCAGGGTCAATTTGCTCCGTGATGCCCGCAACCGCAGCCGCGCTCGTCATGGCGAGCGAGAGGTAGGGGTTCATGCACATGTCGGCCGCGCGATTCTCGATGCAGAAACGGTTCTGCGGCAACCTCAGCATGGCCGAGCGATTGTTGTTTCCGTAGGTCATATGGGTCGGCGCCCAGGTGACGGTGCCTCCCTCGAAGCCACCGACCCGCGGTACCAGCCCGTTGTACGAGTTGACGGTGGAGCAGGCAATGGCCGTCAACGCGCCACCATGGCGCAACAGCCCCCCCACCGCGTGATAGGCGGCGTGGCTCCATCCGCCACTTTCGGGATCTTCGAATAGATTGACGCCCGGCGTGCCGACCGCCTGCATCGAGTAGTTGATGTGGGCACCGGATCGCCAATCTCCAATCGTGGGTTTCGGCATGAAGGTGACGAACATGCCGTGTTTCTTGGCGACTTCTTTGAGGATCATTCGCAGAAAAACCAATCGATCCGCCATCTGCAGGATGTCGGTGTAGGTGAAATCGAGCTCGAATTGGGAGTAGGCGCCTTCGGCGACGACGTCCTTCAAGCCCCATCCCAGCCCTTCGAGGACGTCGATGAGATCGCCCAGATAGCCCATCGAATCCACCGAGAACTCCACGTCGTAGCCAAACGCCTGGCGTCGGGGACGCAGGCCCTCACCGGGGAACGGATCACTTTCGAAAGCTTTGACCGGTTGCCCATCGCGCCAACGCATGGTGATGAACTCGGGCTCGATGCCGGCGTAGCCTGTAAAGCCCTTCGCGGCCGCTTCGCGAACGGCGCGCTTCAAGGCGTGTCGGGGGCAAAGATTGTAGGGCGTGTCCTCCCACCACAGGTCGGCGAACATCCAGGCGCAAGACCGGTCCCACGGGCAGATCACCAGGGTGTCGAGGTCGGGCACCGGGATCTGGTCGGAGTCGGCGGGCCCCAGCTCTGGAACGAAGGACACGGAGTGGACGGCGAACTGAGGTCCCTTGCCCAGGCATAGCGCCTCGAAGTTGCTCAGGGGGACCGGCTTGGTCTTCGGCACCCCGAGCATGTCTATCCAGCATGAATAGATGTACTTGACCCCGGCGCTCTCCAGCTTCGCCTTCTCCTCCTGGATGCGGTCGAGGCTCGGCAGGGCGCTGGCCAGATTCGTCACGTCGCTACTCATATTCGTATGTTCTCCCGTGGTCGGGTGTCGGATAGTACCTTTCGGCTCGGTCGAATGCTGATTCTGCAAGATTAAGCCGATATTATCAGGGATATCAAGAACAACTTGACGTATTATTTCGCAATTCGCATAATTCTATCATTCGATTACGGATTCGGTATAAACCCATGCGTCACCCGGCAGCCCAGCGTAGCCAACCGATACCCTCACCGGGCACCGGTAACGGGCAGGACGCGAAGCTGTCGCCCCTCGCGTCACCCTCCGACGATCTCAACAAGCAGATTATCGGCATGCTGCAGGACGATGGGCGTCTGCCTTACGACGAGATCGCGGCACGGCTGGGCGTTTCGCCCGGCACGGTGCGAAACCGCGTCACCCGAATGCGTGAGGCTGGTCTCTTGCAGATCGTAGCGGTGGTGGATCCGGTGGCGGTGGACTACGAGACCGATGCCATGCTCGGCATCAAGACCGCGCCCGGGATCTCGCCCCGGGAGGTGGCGGATCGTCTCGCCGACTACTCGGCCGTCGTGTACATCATCTGGGTGAGTGGTCAATTCGATCTGTTGATCGAGGTGGTGTGTGATGAAGGGGTCGAGTTCACGAATTTTCTAAATCGGGTCATCTACGGTCATGCCGATATCGCTCATGTCGAAGTCATGACCCGGATAGGCATGTTCAAGAACCAGTTCCTCTTGAAACGTCACGTCCTTTGACGTGACGTCGAGCGCCAGCGCGAGCCATCAGGACCGGTCCATGATTCAATCAATACAGGATTTACTTGGCGCGAATGCGCTGGCCGCTTTCGACAATCCAGGAGCGATAGCGACCGGGCTGCCGTCGATGGCATATACGAACGAGGACTTTTTCGCGCTCGAGAACGCCAGGGTTTTTCACGACTCGTGGGTGTTCGTGGCGTTCGCGCACGAGCTTGCGAAACCCGGCGATGCCGTTCCGGTGTCGATAGCGGGGCGGCCGCTATTGCTCGTACGCAATGACGACGGCAAGGTCAAAGCGTTTCACAACGTTTGCCGTCACCGTTGCCTGAAACTCGTGGATGAGCCCTGCAACGTGGGCCACGTGTTGCGATGCCCCTATCATTCCTGGACATATAGCCTCGATGGCGAGCTGAAGCTCACGCCATACTTCGGCGGCAGGGAGCCGCGCCAGGTGCCCGAAGGATTTGACCGGAAGTCGAGGGGGTTGGTCCCGGTTCGCTTCGCCGTCTGGCACGACTGGATATTCATCAATATGTCCGGCACCGCTCCTGATTTCGATGAATTCGTCGCGCCGCTGGCGCGCTGGCTTGAGGACATCGATTTCGATGATATCGCGCATCTGGTGACAATCGATCTCGGTGAAGTTCGGGCAAACTGGAAGCTCTTGATGGAGAATTTCATCGAGCCGTACCATGTGCAATTCGTGCACTCGCGGACGACCGATCAGCCGCTGCGCGATCACTACACGATCAACGAAGAGGGGTGTATAGGAAGTGCCGTCGACATCTCGCGCGCACCCGACGAGCCGGCGAGAGAAGACACCCTGTCAGTGAGCTCGCGTTTCCTCACTTTATTCCCGAATTTCGTGCTCGGCCGGTATTACCCTGATCAGATTGGTGTGCACTTGAATTTCCCCGCCGCGGTTGACCGAACCTTCCAACGTCGAGCGATCTATGCGACCAGCGCGGGCACGGTGTCAGCGGCCGAAACCGAAAAGCTCGCGAAACTCTGGTACAAGGTGCACAAGGAGGACCATGCCATGTGTGAGCGCCTGCAAGCGGGCCGTGCTTCCGATGTCGCGATGGATGGGGGGGTGCTGTCGCCCGTCTGGGAAAATTCGGTCCGACACTTTCAAAGCCTGGTGCTCGACGCGTTGCGCTGAGGTGAACCGTCGACCCTTCATCCTTGGTAACCGGAGTGAATCAATGCCTAAACCGACTGTATTCAAACGGTCAGAAGTTCAGCATCGTTGTGACGACTTGCCGGAGAACGGTACCTATATTAAGCCGTTCGTCACTACGCGGAACTGCGAAAGCATGGCTGGCGGCGTCAACTTTCTGCACAAGGTCTCCGTTCCCTGGGACCTCACCTGTGACGAAATCATCTACTGCCACGAAGGTACATTTCGGTTGGTTTGTGACGGCGAGGACTATGTGCTCAATCCGGGCGATATGATGCTGGTGCCGAAGGATAATCACATCAGATATGAGACCGACGGCAAGTGCATGATTTTCTACGCCGCCTGGCCGGTCGATTGGAAGCAACGTGCGGGTCTTACCGAAGTCCCTGGAATCGATCCGGAAGACATGTAGCTGTGACGTCGTAGCGCTGATTGGATCCGTCGGGGGTCCATCCTTCCCGAGCACGTCCGATCCGGGGGCGGTCCATACTGGCCCTATCGCCCGCGCCGGTGTGTTAGAGTCGGTAGCACTGAGTCTCCCAATCTGTTTCCGGCTCCAGGGCGGCCGACTAAAGGGGCGGGAGGGACTGCTGACAGGGAATCCAAAGGAGGCTCAACACATCGAACCGGGGTAATCGTGTGTCAACCACAAGAGAAGGACAACAATATGAAACGCTCGTATATTTTCGCGGCCGTCGCCGTCATCGGCCTGCTGGCCTGCTGGCCTGCTGGCCGGCTGTTCGAGCCCTGAGGACAAGGCCGCCCAGGCGGACGCCGACATGAAGGCAAAACGCATGCAATTGGCGGATGAGTACCAGACATGCACGAAGAAGGCCAACGCTTACGAGGCAGCAGTCAAAGCCGGCACGGGAGGTGATGTGGCACCTGAAGATCAGTTCAGATGTCGGAGTGCGACGAGATCATGAAGACCATGGAAGCTCTCAAGTAAGCTGTAACGATTCCCTTCCAGGACCGTGGGTATCCGCCGGACCACGGTCCTGGAAGAGATCCTTCCGCCGGCGCGCGTTGCAGCCAGCGGGGCTGGCACCGAGGCTCTCACACCGATCTCCTACTCTTTAGTTACGGTTCGCGAGGTAGACCGTGCGATAAAGCGGCATCTGCAGGGGATAGGTGTGCGGCTTGAACAGGTCGACCAGAATCAGGTCGGCCTTCGTGTCGACCTCGATCGATGCTATCTCCAGTTCGAGGCCGAGCGCCCGCGTCTAGAAGCTCGGGCACGGGCATCATAGCGCATCGGTCTCGACCCCGGGCCGACTGTATCCCGGACCTCAGGAGCGCTTGCCGATTTCATGCCGATTGCCGCGTATGTGGGCTTTGCCGCCGAGCACCGTCGGTTCCTGAGTTTCGGCTTCGTCCTCGCCTTTTCGTCGAGCTTCGGGCAGACGTACTTCATCGGTATTTTCGGGCCTGGCGTTCAGAACGCGTTCGGCCTCAGCCATACCGCGTGGGGCACCATCTACATGATCGGCACGCTCGGCAGCGCGCTCCTGCTTCCGTGGACCGGCAAGCTCATCGATCGGCTGGAGCTTCGGATCTACACGGCCGCCGTCTGTGCGCTGCTGATCGCGGCCTGCGCGTTCATGGCGATGGTTACCGGGCCGATCATGCTGGTGGTCGCGATCTTTTTGCTTCGCCAGTCCGGACAGGGACTGATCAGCCATGTGGCGATCACCAGCATGGCCCGCTATTTCGACACCGGCCGCGGTCGCGCGATCGCATTGGCGGCGCTGGGATTCGCTTTCGGCGAGGCGATCCTGCCGTTCCTGGCGGTTCTCGCCATCGCCAGCATCGGGTGGCGCTGGACCTATGCGGGCATCGCCGTCGTGCTCGGCGTCGTCCTGCTTCCAACCACCGCCTGGCTGCTGGTCGGGCACACGGACCGGCATCGTGCCTACCTCGCGCGACTGACCTCCCCACGTGGCCGCTCGGATTCACACGTCCAATCCTGGACCCGTGCTCGAGTATTGCGGGATGTCCGTTTCTATCTGCTCTTGCCGGGTATTTTGGCGCCGTCGCTTATCCTCACGGCGATGTTTTTCCATCATCTGAACCTTGCAGACGCCAAGGGATGGAGCCACGAATGGATAACGGGAAGCTATGGAATCTACGCGATGGCAGTGATCGTGGCCGCCCTGACCTCGGGGCGGTTGGTGGACAGGTTCGGAGCGGCGCGTCTCTTGCCGTTCATGTTGCTGCCCCTCATCGTTGCGATGGTCTTGGTCGCCTGGCTGAGCAGCCCGTGGTCGGCCTGGCCGTATTTGATTCTTGCCGGAGCCAACACGGCAATGGCGCTGACGATCACTTCCGCTCTATGGGCGGAGCTCTATGGTGTCGCGAATCTCGGCGCGATCAGGAGTATGGCGACCGCGCTCAGTGTATTCGCTTCCGCATTGGGACCGATAAGCATGGGCGGATTGATGGACCTGGGACTGTCGATAGAATCCGTCTGCCTGTTGTTCGCGCTATATGCGGCGGTCGGTGCAGTGTTGATCTTGATTGCGCTACGCGCGTGGCGCTTTCGATCACGGCCGGTATACTGATTCTCCCATGACCCGTATGCGATCCAATCCGGCTTAATGACAACTGAGAGTGGTCACGTATTGTCCGGTCCTCGTGCCGCTCAAATCGGCTTCGTTGCCGGGGCGTTGAACGGACTCATTGGTATTGGCGGGGGCATCGTCATGACGCCAGGGCTGGTCACGTACGGCCGCACTTCTCCCCAGGTCGCCGTCGGCACCTCTTTGGCCGCTGTTGTCGTGCTCTCCTTCGCTGCCTTCGTGATGCACGCGTCCTTCGGCGGACTCAGCTTGAGTACATCCAGTATTGTCGTTGTCGTCGGCGCGGGAATGGTGGGGGCGCAGCTTGGCGGTTGGATCCTGGCGCGCCTTACCGCGAGCTGGATGCTGTTGATGTTCTCGGCATTCCTGCTCGTGATGTCTGTCCGACTGCTCATCCAGGCATTCGGCATCGAGACAGGACTCGGCTCGGCACCGACCGAGTGGCGCGGTGCGGCGCCCTGGTGGGCATATCCCGCCATCGGCTTTACCTCAGGCATCCTGTCGGGTGTGTTCGGCGTGGGTGGAGGTGCCCTGGTATTGCTGGGATTCGCGGTACTGTTCGGGATGCCGGTGAGAGAAGGGATACCGCTGGCGCTACTGGTGAACGTCACCAATGCGCTGGCCGGGTGCATTCGTCACAGTCGCGCTGGCCGGGTACTTTGGCGGGAAGTGCGGCGAATGGTGCCGGCAGCGCTGCTCGGCATCATGCTCGGCACGGCGGTGGCCATCTGGCTGCCGCCCGACGTCTTGCGGATCGTTTTCGGCGCATTCTTTCTCTTCATGTCCGTATACGTCGCGCGCCAGGCGGCCAGCCGCAAAAAGGCGCTACTCAAAGACAAGCCTGGCAGGTGATCTCCACCCGGCTATCGCCGAACAGCTTTCTGGATTCGGTAGTGGTGCGGGCCGGATAGCTTCCGGCCCCGAAGAACTCCCGGTAGGCAGTATCAAAAGCGTCGAAATCGTCGAGGTCCGCGAGGTGAACCTCGACCCGAACGATACTTTCCATGCCCAGCTCGAGCTCGGTAAGTATTGCGCGGATCGCAATCAGCACAGCACGCGTTTCCGCCTCCACGTCGCCGAGTGCCTTGACCCCTTCAGGAAAGTCGGCGGCAACCAGGCCCGAAAGAAAGGCGTAGTGATCATCGATGACCACCTGACTGAACGGTGCCTTCGATGTCGGTACCGCCTTGGGTTGCAAGTGTCTGATCATGAGTGTTTCGGTAAGCGGTCGGTTCCAACGCCGATCGCGTGTTAGCCGCCCCACGCTTCAGGGCGAAACCAACAGGCCTCGCCATAGGGCGAGGCCTGTCATCAGCCGATTTGTACCGTTGGGCACTTAAGCGCGGTGTTCGGCCCTCAATCCCACATAGACGCTGTAGCACATGGCCACCAACACGATGGCGAATGGAAACCCGGTCGCAATCGCTGCCGCCTGTAGCGAGGCGAGACCGCCTCCCAGCAGCAACGCGATGGCCACCAGCCCTTCGAAGGTGCACCAGAAAACGCGCTGCTGTACCGGCGCGTCCACTTTACCACCTGCCGTAATGGAATCGATGACCAGAGATCCGGAATCCGACGAGGTGATGAAGAAAACAATCACCAGCACGATACCGATGGCGGACAACACTTGGGACATCGGTAAAGGCTCCAGCATCTTGAACAACGACAGCTCTGGCGTCCAGGCACTGACGGTCTCGGTAACGCCGGTGTAGCCGTCATTGATGAACTGAAAGACGGCGGTACCACCAAAGGCATTCATCCACAACACACTGACCAGTGTCGGAATGATCAAAACGCAGATGAGGAACTCGCGAACACTACGACCTTTCGATACGCGCGCGATGAACATGCCTACGAAAGGCGACCATGAGATCCACCACGCCCAGTAGAAGGTCGTCCAGCCGTGCATGAAGTCGGTGTCCTCGCGACCGATCCAGTTGCTCAGCGGCACGACGTTCGCCATATAGTTTCCGGCGCCGGTGAAGAATCCCTGCAGGATGTCCGTTGTGGGCCCCAGGACAATAACGAAAAGCAATAAAATCAAGGCGAGAGCCATGTTGATTTCGCTCAACCGCTTCACGCCCTTGTCCAACCCGGCCAGCACCGATACGAGAGCCGCCATTGTGATGAGAACGATCAGAATCACCTTGGCAAGGTCCGACTTGGGAAAGCCGAACAGGTAGTTGAGACCGGCGCTTGCCTGCTCCGCACCGAAACCCAGCGAGGTAGCCAGCCCGAACAGGGTGGCGAAAACCGCCAGTGTATCGATGATGTGCCCGGGCCAGCCCCAAACGCGATTACCCAGGATCGGGTAGAAGGCCGAACGTATGGTGAGAGGAAGGCCGTGGTTGAACGCGAAGAAGGCGAGCGCCAGAGCGACCACGGCATAAATGGCCCAGGGATGCAGCCCCCAATGGAAGATGGTCGCCGCCATGCCTATCGCGCGCGCGGCCTCGGTGTCCGTCGCGTCCACACCGAGCGGCGGATTCTGGAAGTGATATACGGGCTCCAGAACTCCGAAGAACATGAGGCCGATGCCCATTCCAGCCGCGAACAGCATCGCAAACCAGCCCGCATAGGAATAATCCGGCTTGGCGTCTTTCCCTCCGAGGCGAATCTTCCCCAGCGGGGAGACAATCAGGAACAGACAAAACAGCACGAAGATATTCGCGGCACCCATGAAAACCCAGTCGAAGGTGGAGGTCAGCCATGGCCTGAGGGCGCCGAGCATCTCTGCCGCTCCCTCTTGAAATGCCAGCACGAACAGCACGAACAAAACGATAGTGACTGCCGAGATGACGAAAACCGGATTGTGAATGTCGAGGCCGAATATCTGGACGTTGTCCTGTCCGACCTCATATTCGATGCTTTCTGGAATACTCAACTTGTGCCCCTCCCTCTTCTTGTTAGCACCCGAGCCAGGCAGCCAGAGCGTGGGAGCGAGTATTCTCCTGTTGGCAGATATGGACTTACCTCAGTGCGACGGCTTATTAGCTGTATGAAGCGCCGGCGGCATCCGCCGCTCGGCATGGCGGCGGGACAAACGCGGGTCCATTGAGGCATTCTGTAGACTACGGCGTCGCAGTGAGGCTCGATCACTTCCCATGCGTATCACCAGGATTCTCGAAAGCAGCCCGTCGCTGCGCTCCACACTGCGCAATGCTTTCATCGATTTCTCGCACATGACCCTGAGTGTGGTGGCCGTGGTCACGGATGTGCTGCGCGACGGCAGGCCGGTGGTGGGTTTCGGCTTCAATTCCAATGGTCGCTACGCCCAGGGCGGGATCCTGCGCGAGCGCCTTATTCCGCGGATTCTGGATGCCGGCGCCGACAGCCTGCTGGATGCCAGCGGGGAAAACCTCGATCCAACGCGTATCCACGCCTGCATGCTGCGCAACGAGAAGCCCGGTGGACACGGTGAGCGCGCATTCGCCGTCGGCGCCATCGATGCCGCGGTCTGGGATGCTGTCGCCAAGATTAAGGAGAAGCCGCTATACAGGGTGTTCTCCGAGCGCTTCAACGGCGGTCGCTACGATTCGCGGGTCAAGGTATATCCGGGCGGTGGTTACTACGACGCCGACAAGGGCATTCAGGGTCTGATCGACGAAATGCAGGGCTACCGGGACGACGGCTATACATTGATGAAGATGAAGATCGGGGGCGCATCCCTCAGCGACGACCGGACGCGTATCGAGGCGGTGCTGGAAGTCGCGGGAGGCGGTCACAATCTTGCCGTGGACGCGAACGGGGCTCTCGATCTGGAGACAGCCCGGGCCTATGCCGAATGCGTGGATGCCTACGGGCTCGCCTGGTTCGAAGAGCCGGTGGACCCACTGGACTACCAGGCCCACGCCGATCTCGCCGCCGACTGCCTGAGTCCCATCGCCGTCGGTGAGAACCTGTTCTCACTGGTGGACACCCAGAATCTCCTGCGCCACGCCGGGCTACGCCCGGATCGCGATTGGCTGCAGTTCGACCCATCTCTCTGTTACGGTCCCACGGAATTCATCGCAATGTTGCAGATGTCCCGGGACTTCGGCTGGTCGCCGCGCCGACACGGGCCCCACGGCGGCCAGCAGCTGGGGCTGGCCCTGGCCGCGGGCCTGCAGCTGGGTGGCACCGAGACCTATCCGCTGGTGTTCCAGCCCTTCGGCGGTTTCGGTGACGAGGCGGTGGTGGTGGACGGCCAGGTAGCGCCGCCGGAGATCCCGGGCGTCGGCGTCGAGAGCAAGGCCGAGCTCTACAACACCATTCTGAAACCCCTGCTGGCGGGATAGGCATCGAATTGTGGACACCCATATGCCGGTCAGGCTTCTCTCACATCCCAGTCGAGCCCCACCTCCGGCAGCAGCGCCATGAAGGGATCGGGATCCAGCTCTTCGACGTTGACGAGCCTGCCGACGTTCCAGTCCCCTCTGGCGATCAGCAGGCCAGCCGTCACCAGGGGCACGGCTGTCGTGTAGGAGATGGCCTGAGCGCCGATGTCGCGGTAGCAATCCGCATGATCGCAGGCGCTGTAGATGAAAACTTCCCGCGCCTTGCCCTGGCTTCGTCCCTTGACCAGGCATCCGATGCACACCTTGCCTTGGTAACCCGCCGCCAGGCTCGCCGGGTCCGGCAGCACGGCCTTCAACAGCTTCAGGGGCACCACCGGAACACCTTCCACATCGACCGCGTCGCCGGAGAGTAGTCCGAGCTGGTGGAGCACGTCGAACACGTCGAGGTAGCGATCGTTGAAACCCATCCAGAATTCGATGCGCCTGGCCGGTATGTTGGCAGCCAGGGAGTGCAACTCGTCGTGGCCCATGGAATAGACTTTGTGCGAACCTAGCACGGGAAAATTGTAGCTACGGCTTTTGGAGTGGCAGGGAATGGTCACCCACTCACCGTTCTCCCAGTAGAGCACGTCTTCCATGATTTCCCGCAAGTTCACTTCCGGGTCGAAGTTGGTGGCGAAGTAGTGGCCGTGATCGCCTGCGTTGACGTCCATGATGTCGATACTGTCGATATCATCGATGAGGTGCTTGTGGACATGGGCGCAGAAGGCATTGACGGCGCCGGGGTCGAAGCCCATGCCGAGAATTCCCGTGACTCCCGCCGCTGAGAAACGATCGCGGTACTTCCATTCGTAGTTGCCGTACCAGGGAGGCGGCACGTTTATGTCGCCTTCCTTCTCATAGACGGCCGTATCCAGGTAGTGGGCGCCAGTGCGCAGGCACGCCTCGATGATGGCGAGATTGCAATGGGGACTGCCGGCGTTGAGAACGAACGAGGACTTGTTATGGCTAATCAGGTTCGCCACCGCACCCTGGTCCTTGGCGTCCAGCCGCGCGACGGTGAGTTTTCCGTCAGGATTCTCGAGGTTGTTCTTCTCGGTTACGCCTTCAGCGATGTGCTGGCACTTGGACAGTGTGCGCGACGCGAGGCAGATGTCGCCCAGTTCGCCGTTGTGCTGGGCGCACTTGTGGGTGACTGCGCTGCCGACACCGCCGGCACCGATGATGAGTACGTTCTTCACGTGAAGTCTCCGACTCCGGGGCTAGGAAAGACGTTTTCGGTAGTCTTGGTAGTCGAATCGGCGGATCTCGCGGATTCGGCCGCTGTCGGCTTCTTCGATGGCAATGCGTGGCAACGGCACTCCGTTGAACATGGTGTTCTTCACCATCGTGTACGGCGCCATGTCCTCGAACACCACCCGGGCGCCCACCTCCAGAGGCTGTGCGAAAGAGTACTGCCCGAAGACATCGCCCGCCATACAGGTGGGCCCGCCGAGCCAATAGGTGTGGTCGAGCTCTCCCGGCTGGCCCGCACCTCGAATATCGACGCGATACGGCATTTCCAGCACATCGGGCATATGCGCACTCGCGGACGCGTCCAGTATCACCGTGTCGTTGGGCAGCACATCGAGCACCGATGCCACCAGCACGCCGGCATTCATCACGATTCCTTCGCCGGGCTCCAGGTAGACCTCGACGTCGTGGCGGGCCCGGAAGCCGTCGATGGTGGCACAAAGTCCATCGAGGTCGTAATCGTCCCGTGTAATGTGGTGGCCGCCGCCGAAGTTCACCCAGTCCATTGCCGGCAGGAACTCACCGAACTTCATCTCGAAGACCTCGAGCGTGCGCGCCAGGGCATCCGCATCATGGCCACAAAGGGTATGAAAGTGCAGGCCGCTGATGCCGTCGAGAGAGTCGGCTTGGAAGTGCGCGCGCCGCACGCCCAGCCGGGAATTTGCGTCACAAGGGTCGTAGATCGGTGTTTTCACCTCCGAGTGCTCGGGGTTTACCCGGATCCCGCAACGCGTTTCACCGGTGTGCGCATCCACGCGGGGCTTGAAAAGCCGCCACTGGGAAAAGGAGTTGAAGACGATGTGATCGCACAGTGTCAGTAACTGGTCGAACTCACTGTCCTTGTAAGCCGGCGCGCACAAGTGTACCTGGCCGCTGAATTCCTCGGACCCAAGCCTTACTTCATTGAGCGAACTCGCGGCGGTGCCGGCGAGATACCGGCGCATGAGAGGGAAAGCGCTGAACATCGCGAAGGCCTTCAGGGCCAGCAGCACGACACACCCGGTGCGCTTCTGAAGCTCCCCCAGCAGTTCGAGATTCTGCACAAGGCGCGCTTCGTCGCAGACATAGCAGGGCGTTTCGATTTCGCGAGGATCCATGGCCACCCACAAGGCGCGCGCCGTTGACGTCGATGAAAAACTGTCCGCCACGCCGTGAACGCGACGTAAGGACATCGAGGGGACTTACTCTATAGGATGTTCGACGCGGGCCCAACGGCTTTGCCGTCGGGTATCGACACGGGCAGGGGGAAGGGCCCAGAGGGCGCGTTGGATGATGGCGTAGAGATGGGGCGCCCAGACAGGGACGTCGTGATCCAGGGGATTGGGCGCCGGCTCCCGGCGCATGTCGACGGGGCTCAGGATGATGGAAGCGTTTTGCAATCCCGATTGCGCCACCAGCGTGAAGATTTCTTCGGCCACCGGATTGCTCATGGCCAGGCAGCCCACGGACGCGCTGCCTCCATGAATGAAAATCGCGCCGCCCAGATTGCGGCGGTTTTCCACCTTGCCCATCATGCGGTCGAAGGTGTTCGGATAGTCGACCTTGAGCGATAGGTGAAAATTGCTGTTCGGGTTGAGCTGCGTGAGTCGGTAAACCCCCTCCGGCACCTGCCGGTCGCCTTCGCGCAATTTGGGTCCCAGCACGCCGCTCGCCGCCAGCACGTCGTAGTAACGAATGAATTTGAGCGCGTCCGGCGAGTTGCCCGCGTAGAGCTCCAGGCGCCGCTCGCGCTTGAGTCCCACCAGGACAACCGTTTGCGGAGGGTAGTCGACTTCGGCGGCGCGAAAGTAGGGTGCCAGGCGCTGCTTTGCCGGATATCCGTATTGCACTAGCCGGTCGTAAACGGAAAAACCGTTCTCGATGATGTCGGCGGGCGGCAGGGCCCGGGCGCTGTGGACGGGGCCAAGCGCCAGCAGCATGAGGAGTACCATCCAGGCCATGGCCCGCAGCCGGCTATCGGCTGCCCCGATTCGCTTCACATCAACCCTGGTCGGTGAAAAAAGCACCTGATAATCATAGACCTGCAGGCAGGCCAATGCCCGGATTTTATGCACGGTCTGCCAAAGGGATCTCGATTGAGACCGGTGCGAGATGCAGGCTGGTCGCGATCTCATTCGAACAGGCGTGTCAGCTCGTCCCGGGAAAATTGCGGCAACGGCACCAGGGAGCCGTCTGCCGAACGCAATCGACGCCCCTCGTCGGCACGCGTCAGCTCGCCGATGACGGTCGCGGCGATGTTCGCGTCGGCGAGCTTCGCGACGATGCGCCGGGCATCCTCGCCCGGGGCGGCGATGAGCAGGCTGCCCGAGCCGATCAGGCCCAGTGGATCCAGACCCAGATGCCGGCACATGAGTGCGCACTCGGGCAGTACCGGAAGACGATCGCTATCCACGCGCAGCCCAAGGCCGGCGGCCTCGGCGAGCTCCCAGAGGCCCGTGGCGATGCCACCCTCGGTGGGATCGTGCAGTGCGTGCACCTGGCCGGATTCCAGCGCCAGGCGAGCATCCTGCACTACGCTGATACCGGGACACTTGAGGAATCCGGCGCAGCGCTCCAGTTCTTGCGCATCCATCACACCGGCGAGGGCGTCCGGCTTGTCACGAGCAATGAGCGCGGTCCCTTCCACGGCGATGCCCTTAGTGAGGATGATGGCATCGCCTTCCCGTGCGCCGGCGCCACGGATGACTGCATTGTGGCCGACCTCTCCGAGCATCTGGCCGATGACAATCGGCCTGTCCAGGCCGTGGGTGATTTCCGTGTGGCCGCCGCAAAGGGTTACGTCGAGCTCGCCGCAGGCCGTGGCAATCTGCTCGAATATCGCCTCCACGAG